>PVML01017292.1_pt1 | contig 287582 bp, 222 predicted proteins | sample 1853371 | NCBI WGS metagenome assembly PVML01 (sample SAMN08533508, study PRJNA380276) | Human gut metagenome, whole genome shotgun sequencing project. | isolation source: participant 1, chromium library | host: Homo sapiens | collected 2017 | reverse complement strand
GACTAATAGAGTAATTAACAGGATATATAGAAAAATATTATAAAAGCAAGAGAATTTATTGTCAACCGTTAGAATACTTGTTCTAAGCAGTCTAACGGTTGACTATTCCATATGGATATGCCGGATAAATACTGAGTGGATACAGATCAGATTCTATATACAAAATCAGAATGTCATTCTTTTTTAGAGTTCTCGATTCGTAGGCTGACAAGTTCAACCCACTTCTTTATGTTCAAATCAAAGCCGCCTTTTTCTAATAGATGAAGGGCGCCCGCATAATGAAGGGCAGTTTCCTCCCTACTACAGTTGATCTTACAAGACAACTCACCCAGATAATACTCCAGGCGAGCCATTTGGATATAGTCCAATAAAGTATAATCACCTTCAGTTGACAAATCAATCAATTCTCTTATCAAAGCATAGGCCAGTTCACATTCTGTATAGGTTAAATCCGAGAGAGGTTTGTGCATGACAGGATGCTGAACCAGCTGGACAACAATGCGATTAAAGTCTCCGTACATAGGTTGCGTTATTTACCGCATCAGTTCCCGATGGTGCGAGGGTTTATAAAAAAGAAAGAGCGTGGAAACTATCTATTCATGCCATATATAGGTATCCGCTAAGACCCCTTTCGTGAACATGAATGATAGCCCCACGCCCAACTGAGTATATAACAAGGTTATACAGACAAAAGTGCGCGAGACTTGTCACTCATTCCATTCACGAAAGTTAAAATTTAGCGGATTTTATATATGAATGTAACAAATAACCGTTCTCAATAAAAATATTAAAAAGTTACCTTCATCGCTCGAAAGTAAACTACGACAAAAGTAGCAATTTATATTTAGCAAACAAACAATTTTGACAAAGAAATAGGTATGAGACATAAAATTATTATAGCTATATATTGGCAACTTTCAAATCCCCACTAATTTGTCCTTACGACTTAAAGCAATGTATTGATGAATTAAACTCAGGCGGACGTTTGCCCTGATTGTATCAAAATAAAAACGCTCAGGGCAGGTTCCTGCAAACGATTTTCAATTTTCATTTCTCATATTCTCATAGTAAATACAATAACTATATATAAATCAAATGCATAACACTATGAGAAATACTATTCAAAACGGCATTTCTCATAGTATTACCAGCGTTTTATCCATAAAACAACGTATTTCTCATAGCTTTTCATCACTTTCAAAAACATTTCTCATAGATTTTCCAAGCGATTCCAAATACTTTTTTACTTGTTTTGCAGAGTATTCAAGTTATTCTTCGACAAAACCGTAATAGTTAGCATGGACTGCAACGAAACACGCAGTAAAAAAAGAGTCTACTACAAGGCAAAGGAAGCATCAGACTATTATGAAGTCAAGCCAAGCTAGAGATGTAATCAGGTAATACTTAAATAATAGATTATAAAATGGACATGCGGAGTATAAAGAGTAGACATTAGCATATTTATGTATAAGCAGCCATATCGTTCCACTAGAGTGGAAAGGTCTGTGCACTAGAGTAGACAGTACCGTTCACTAGAGTGCAATGATCTGCCCACTCCAGTGAAACGATACAAATACTTATAGCAAAACACAACAATGATTAGGATAAAATATAAAGGGATAAGGAGAACTTAATACAGGAAAGCAGTAAAGTAAGGCAAGGTAATTGCTTTATAAAAAGTTACTTATATAAAAAAGGAAGAATAACAATCAGTCCGGAAAAAGACTGGGAGGAACAGAATGACGACCACAAAAAACAAGAAATAGAGAAAATGCATAAAAGGAATATGAGAATAAAAAAAAAGTCTATGAGAAATACACTATTTTCAGCATAAAAAGCTGGTAATATTATGAGAAATGCCGTTTTGAAAAGTATTTCTCATAATATATCTATTTGATTATCTTTCGTTTATCGAAAAACAATGAGAATATGAGAAATGCAAGTGAAAAATAGGCGACAGGAGAAAGTGTGCGTAAGTAACCTGAATTTTGCGTTTTTTAAGAAAGAGCAAAAAGGAAAAGAGCAAAAAGAAAGAGATAAATCCAGAAATCCGGCCGGAGCCATATACTGTATACCCACCGAGCAAAATTCCTTTTCAGTTGTTATTCATACATAAACATATTCTATACAATAAAAAATAATATCATGGAGAAAAATATTTTTCAGTTAGATAATGAGCAGCTCAAAGAAATTGCTCGCTCATTTAAAGCGAAAGTAGAAGAAGGTTTGAACACTGAAAATGCAGAGATACAATGCATTCCCACTTTCATCACTCCGAAAGCAAGTGGTATCAATGGCAAATCATTAGTACTCGACTTGGGAGGAACGAATTACCGGGTAGCAATCGTTGACTTCAGCAAAATGCCTCCCACCATTCATCCTAACAATGGTTGGAAAAAGGACATGTCGATTATGAAAACTCCCGGTTATACCCGAGAGGAGTTGTTCAAAGAAATGGCAGATATGATAACCGGAATAAAACGGGAAAAAGAGATGCCAATTGGATATTGTTTTTCTTATCCGACAGAGTCCGTCCCAGGTGGAGATGCCAAACTGCTGCGTTGGACCAAAGGAGTCGACATAAAAGAGATGATCGGAGAAGTTGTTGGAAAACCTTTACTCGACTATCTGAATGAAAGAAATAAAATCAAGTTTACGAACATAAAAGTGCTCAATGACACTGTTGCCAGTTTATTTGCCGGACTTACCGACAGTAGTTACGATGCGTATATAGGTCTGATTGTAGGAACAGGCACCAATATGGCAACTTTTATTCCGGCTGACAAAATTAAAAAATTAAATCCGTCACATAAAGTAGATGGATTGATTCCCGTCAATCTGGAATCCGGCAATTTTCATCCGCCGTTCCTCACTGCAGTAGATAATACAGTGGATGGAATCTCCGGGAATCCGGGAAAACAACGTTTCGAAAAAGCTGTATCCGGTATGTACCTGGGAGATATTCTAAAAGCAACTTTCCCATTGGAGGAGTTCGAAGAAAAGTTTGATGCACAAAAGCTCACCTCTATTATGAATTATCCCGATATTTATAAGGAGGTGTATGTAGAAGTAGCACAGTGGATATATAGTAGATCAGCACAGTTAGTTGCAGCTTCACTGACAGGGCTTATCATGTTGTTGAAGTCATACAACAAGAATATACGAAAAATTTGCCTGGTTGCCGAAGGCAGTCTTTTTTGGAGCAAGAACAGAAAAGACAAGAACTATAACATCATTGTCATGGAAAAATTACGGGAGCTTTTCAGTTTGTTTGGTTTGGAAGATGTAGAGGTTGATATCAAAAGCATGAATAATGCCAATTTGATAGGGACAGGTATTGCGGCTTTATCCTGACACCTCCCTGCCTATCATCGTCATTACAGGGTGATCCTCCCAATCGACTTGCTTATAAGAATCTGACAGGAATGTGCCAGAACTCTCTTTTTAATGTAATAGCCCTCGCTACAGATAGTTGTAACGAGGGTTATTCTTCGTTTATAAGGGTGGGGACGCACCCTTATCCAACCTATTGCAGATATATCAAATCTATTTCAAGATTTAATAGACAATGTAGTGTGTAAAGTGGTTGTTTACTTAATCTTCAAAGCAAACCCACCTCCGGGTGCCAAATGAATCTTCAACTTACTGTCATTTTTTATCCGGATGGATTCACATTTATAATCACGCCCGATCCGGTGAGCATTTGCTCCGTCTTTAAACAATGTAGCGTCATACGTCTTACCACCCAGGAAAGAGCAATCCACTTCGATGTCACGTGCCGTCCAATCGGTGATTCCACCTACATACCAGACATTTCCACTCCGGCGAGCTGTTACGATATACTCTCCCATCTTACCATCAAGCACGATACTTTCATCCCACACTGTCGGAACATCAGCAATAAATCCTGTTGATTCCGGTTCGCGCATATAGTTGCTCGGCGTATCACACAACATATTGAAAGGAGATTCAAATACAACATACAGAGCAAGTTGACGGCAACGAGTTCCCTGACTCATCGGTTCTGAATTGCAAGGGTAATAGTTACCTTTCGAAGCATTGCGCATCGCTCCTTGAGTGTAGTCCATCGGACCGGATACTTGACGAGTAAAAGGAATCATCACGTCATACTTCACCTGATCCACCGAAGCCGGGCTCCATTTCATCTGTTCCAGACCATTGACACCTTCAAAGTTCAATACATTCGGGTAAGTACGATTCAAACCGGCCGGTTTGTGCGTTCCGTGCAAGTCGAGGATCAGTTTATATTTAGCACACATCGCGGCAGCCCGATAATTGAACGCAGTCATAAGCTGATCGTCACGATCCATAAAATCGACCTTAAAACCTTTTACTCCCATGTCGGCATAATGACGGCAAACGTTCTCCATATCACGCTCGAAAGCATAATAACCGGCCCAAAGAATGATGCCTACATTTTTGGAGGCCGCATAATCTACCAATTCTTTCAGATTAATCTCTTTCACCACTTGCATCAAATCCGCTTGCAGATTTACCGCCCAGCCTTCATCAAGTATCACATATTCGATTCCGTTTGCAGAAGCAAAATCAATGTAGGCTTTATAAGTCGGATTATTTACTCCGGTCACAAAATCAACGCCATCCAAATTCCAGGCATTCCACCAGTCCCATGCTACTTTGCCGGGTTTAATCCATGAAAGATCCGTCAGACGGGAAGGGGCAGCCAACAAATAGCTCAAGTTGCTTGCTGCCAAATCCTTATCGGAAGTGGTAACAATGCTCATGCGCCACGGGAAATTCCGGGGTTTATCTACTTTGGCAATGTAAGCTTCATGCTCTTTCACCAACATTTGAAGTTGATTGTGTCCGCCTTGCACCATCTTCTTGGGGTATGGAGCGAAACGTCCCGTCAACCGATTTTCTCCTTCAATAGCAGACAAATAGAGGCCAGGATAATTCTCCAAATCGGATTCTGTGATACAAACCTTAACGCCTTCACCGGCATCCACGACTAATGGCAAAAACATCAAACGTTTTTTATTCAGCTCCGATAATGGATCGGTAGTATAAGTATTTTCGAAGGAATTGAAATATTGAGAGTCATAATCACCGTCCTTTCCTGTTTTTACATAAGGTACAGAAGCTACCATATCGGATGGGAAATGATAATCTACTGTTTCATCTACCACGTTGAAAGGTTTCTTCACACGGCTGACAAAGCGGTAAGCAATACCATCATTGTACGCACGAAACTCGACATTCCAGTCTTTTTTAAACCGAAGAGTCAGTTCATTGTAGTGGTCTCTCAATTCACTGGCACGATAGAAAGGAGAAGGAATCATCTGATCTACTTTTTTCCCGGAAGTGCCGGACAACTTTGCTTTCTCTCCCCAGACTTCTCCGTTATCCAATGTCATCGAAATTGGAGAAGGAGCAAGGATCTGCCGTCCGTTACAGCGGATGTCATAAGTCAACTTGTCACTTACGGTAATCGTTGTTTGAAGCTTTCCATCCGGAGAGCTCAAAGTAAATTGTTTTTGCGCCTGTACCGTAAGCGTACATACGACAATACATAAGAATAATAAAGTCTTCAGTTTTTTCATGGTTTTAATTATAGTAGTTATCAAATTATAGAAGAACGATACAAAAATAAAATAATATAGTATGGTAACCTATATGAAAACTAAAAAACAGAGATAAAAAAGAATACATAATTCTATCTTTTTCCTGTCAGGGATTGAATACAATCGACTTCTTCCTGCTGATAAGGTACTCCGGTAGGACGATAAATATCATGAAACCATAATTCCGGTTCTTCACCCGACGGAATGACGTCATCCCAGGCAAAAATAGTATTTGTCTTTCCTGCAACAAATCCCCAATTGATGGCGCTTACCTTTTCTTTTTTCATCAAAGGAAGAACATTACAAAAGCGGCTGTCATTGCGACGGGCCATATATTCGGTACAAATCAACGGACGGTTAAGCATCTTTAAAAATTTGATACATTCGCCATGCCGCTCCTCATTATCGTAATTATGGTAAGAGATGATGTCCGAATGATTCAACACAAACGCATTCAGAACATTCTTCCGGGGAGAATTATAGTCCCATACACCGGCAGTAATCGGTTGTGACGGTTTACAATCGCGCACCCAACGAAAGACATTCGTCAATAAAGGCAAAGAAGTTTCCTCGTGTTTACTATTCCCCGGCTCATTATACAAATCCCACATCAATATCCGGTCATCGTTAGCATAGGTTCGGACAATATCTTTTACATACTCTTGCAGAAAAGGATACAACGTCAGTGTGTCTTTACGCAAGCTACATGAAGGGTCCTGCACCCAGCCGGAATTATGAACACCTAGCTTCGGTTCCGGTTGCTTGCCATAAGCCGACTCCGGATTCCAACAATCATCGAAGAACACAAACATAGGGCGGATTGAATATTGCCCGCAAATATTCAAAAAATCATCCATACGTTTCTTCATTCCTGCCGCATCATTTTGCCATACGACACTGCTCAAGAATACGCGTAAGGTATTAAAGCCCAGTTCATGCGCCCATGATAGCTCTTTATCAATCTGTTCAGGATCGAAAGTATCCGCACTCCACATTTCTATCTGATTGATTGCCGTTGCCGGAATATAATTGCAACCTACCAGCCAAGGCTGATTGTCATACCATTCTTGTATCTTCTCTTCCGTCCAACGACTGTTGTTTGAAGAATTAGAATCCTGTGTACAGGCGCATACACATATCCCTACGAAAAAGAATAAAAACACAACATTAACACACCATTTATTTTTCATGCTATTTTCAATTGATTAATATAAAAGATTCCTTGTTCTTTTAATTCCCGTTTATTTGATTATTTATGCCTGTCGTCTGACTTTTCCTTCCACACCACTATTCCCGCAGGCTCGAGGCGTGCACTGCCGATCAATATCTCCGCCTCATCGGGAATGGCTATTTCCTGAATGTCCGATGTATAGTTTAAAGCGATGTAAAAACCATCCCGCCATTCCTTCACTACTCCGTATGGTAAATCTTCAGTCGATACGCCGGCTTCCTTATATACACGACGTACTACTTCTTTCTCCAATTTCCCGTCATCGGTATCCGTTCCGATATAGGTGGCCGTTCCTTTACCCAATCTACGGTGTATCACGGAAGCAGCTCCCTTATAAAACTGGTCCGCATACACAGCCCAAACATCTGTTCCGACAGACGGGGTTAGTACGTCCGCCCAATTGTTCCAGGCGTATTCCATGCCCCCGAAATCTACCTTTCCATACAGATTGTGAGGCAGATGGTCATAGTACAAGCTGTTTATTCCGACCAGTTGGTGGATAGGAGCAGCCAAAGGAGCCTCCCACAGTTTGGCATTACGGTCTTTCTGCCCGGTACGGCAGGTCAGAATCAGATGTCCTCCATCCTTTACGTATTCAGTCCAACGTTCTACCAAATTGTTATCAAGCAACTGATAAGCCGGCGCAATCAGGAAGGGATAACCCGAAAAATCCTCCTTCTCCGAGATCACATCGACGGGAGCGGCAAAGGATTTCAACAGGTTGTAATATTTATGTATGTGCGGCATCGTCCACCACTGGTCTGTCTGACGCTGGAACTCCATTTCCCAATAGTTGTTCATATCGAAAAGCAGTCCAATGCGTCGGGAAGCCAGCTGTTTGGGCATACGGTTTTTCTTATCGTAGGCGGCACGAAGCTTTTTCATCTCCTGCGTGATACGTACATATTCTTCACCGCCCGGAGAAAGAGTCACCCCGTCGGTCATTATCATGCCGTAATGATATTGCTCACTGCCTTTCAGAGGTTGACGGAAACGGTAATTGCACACAAACTTCCCACCACCTGCAAAAACGTGATACACCCACATACGCACAGCGCCGGGTAGGGGTTGTGGATTATACACTCCCCAGTTCACCTGACCGGGTTGTAGTTCCATCACTCCGAATGTTTTGCCTACACGGTTACGAAACTGGTCATTGGAAAACCCAAGATCTTCGGGAATCCCCATTCGAAAGCCCTGGCTACCTATTCCTTGATTATGTCCGGTCACCAGATAGCGGGTGTAGGTCAGGAAGTCCGTATGATCGATCCGTACCGGGTCAACCGGATTGAAAACAGGAATCAGGTTGGTAGTGATCCATTGGTCTTTATTAATATGCTGCCGGAGTATGTCCGCCTGCATATTAACAAAGCCCGCCAATTCGTCTGCCATGAAACGGTTCAAGTCGAGCATGGCATGAGGATTGGGCTTATCGGGTACTTCCTGCTGACTGGGAAGACGCACTTGGTCGAAGTCCTGATAAGTTTCACTCCAGAAAGAGGTTCCCCATGTATCATTCAGTTTGTCGATAGTCCCATATTTCTTTTGTAGCCAGACGCGGAATTTTAGTTGTGCATTTTCACTGTAATCCACTACTCCGTAGTGTCCCGGCTCATTGTCAATCTGCCAGCCGATAACAGCAGGATGATTGCCATAACGCATTGCCAGACGGGAAACAATGTTTTCTACATAACGACGGTAACGGTCGCTACTCCAGGAAGCATGCTGACGCCGTCCGTGCTGAATGGAAACTCCATTATCCCGCTGAATCAATATATCGGGGTACTTTTTCGACAGCCAGGCAGGAGGTGTAGGAGTAGGCGTACACATAATTACTTTCAAACCATATTTCTCCGCCAAAGAGACTGCACGATCCAGCCACTCAAAATCATACTTTCCTTCTTCCGGCTCCATCATGGCCCAAGCGAACTCCGCAAAATGGGTGAACTTGATCCCCATCTCCGACATTTTCTTCAGATCACGTTCCCATTGGGAGGAATCCCATTGCTCGGGGTAATAATAAGAACCCAAAGCAAACAACTCTTCCGGAGGAAAAGACTTATCGACCGGAGACTGGGAAAAGGATGCCAATGAAAACAATAAAGCTAAAACCAATAAAGATTTCTTCATGGATATTATTTTTAGAATCTATATAATAAGACATTTCTAAAAGAGAAAACCACATAGCCATTTATATAAAGAGGTCGTGTTTTGTATAAAACCGGCCTCTTTATGTTATGCTACACTAATATAATACTCAAAACTAGTATTTCTTTGTAAACGTGCAGGTATTTGTATTCATATCCAGCTTGACATGATATATACCGGCTCTGAAATTAGCTCCCGGTCCGAAGTTTTCTGTTTCCTGCCATTGATCTCCGTTCCAATAACCGCCCCGGGCTATTAAATCACCTTCAGACACAATAGTCACGTCAAACGAAGTAATTTCATTATTCCAACCTTTTTTCTTATAGAATCTGAACATAAAGTCATTGTTTAAAAATAGATTGGTTTCAAAAATACGATCCCCGGTCTTCACACAACAGATAAAATCTTTCGGGTTTTCCCATCCCCAATTTCCAATGTCATCAGCAAGAAGTCCGCTGATTCTAGGATGCCCGAAGGTAGCCCCAGTGATCCATACAGTTTCGGGGAATTCCGCACCAGTCGTTTTCTCTACATATATAAGTTCCCTATTCTTATTATAGGAGATCTTATACTTGCCATCCGGAGCATTAAACTTATATTGGCCGTTTTCATTCGTAAAGTATTCCGGCTGAAGCATATAATCCAGATAGCTAAATCCTTCAAAATCGACAGTCTGCCCTTTCGTGAGATTCAACTCTACACCGATATAATTGGGATCATTAGATTGAGTCAACTCTGTACCGTTTATTTTATAAGATTCTTCTCCAAGCTGACCTTCGTCTACCTTATCAATAAACATACATATATTCTTATTCAGATCTATCCGGACACGGTATACTCCCGGCGTGAAATCCGGTCCGGCTACAAAATCACCGGTAAAATGTCCGCCACCAGTACCACCCGTTGCCGGATCACTATAAAACCAGCCTTTACCTAATAGATTTATAGGATAAGGATTAACAGTGGTGCTAGCCAGTTCACCTCCCCACGGACGTTGCTTATAGAATTTAAACTGGAAATCTTTAACCAGATAAAGAGTTGTTTCAAAAACATTATCCGATATCTTCACGCACTGGAATGCATCACTCGGCAAATTGAAGGTCCATGTGGCAACAGTCACCCGTCCGGCTTGAGGATGTCCGAAATTAGAACCGCAAACCCATAAACCATCCGGGTAGTTTACTGAACGATTTTCTAAATATATCAGTTTGTTTACCGGATCGTAAAACAGTTTATAGTTTCCGTCCGCCCCTATAAATGTGGCTTTATCCTTTGTTATATCTTCAAAGAAATCCGGTTGAAGCATCTTTCTCACATCACCGAAATTGCCGAAAGTCACTTCATCGCCTTCATGAAGTTCCAAAGCAATACCCAGGTAAGACGAAGCCTCTTCTAATATACCCATTTCATGTCCGTTAACAAGGAAGGTTTGCTCCTGAATATTTTCATCTTTTGCTTCAAAAGCACAAGTATTATTATTCAAATCAAGCGTAATAAGATATACTCCGGGTTGGAACAGCGGTCCAGGAATAAAATCTCCCCCACTCTTTCCTGCAACCAGGAATGGGGTGGTAAGTGTTATATTGTCTTCCGGTAAAGTGGTAATCTCATTATCACCTTCTCCCCAACCTCTATGTTTGAAGAACTTGAATGAGAAGTTATTAGCCAGATATACAGTGAGCTGAAAAACGTTGTCAGCACTTTTATAACAATAAAGCACATTGTTGGCTCCGTCCATACTCCAGCCACTTGTAGTAACCACTCCCGCTTGAGGATGCCCCCAGTTAGCACCACAGAACCATAATCCTTCCGGATAAGTTGCACCGGCTTTTTCTACATACAGAAGTTCATTAACGGGATCATAAAGCACACTATAATCGCCTGTCTCTCCTTTAAAACGAGCTTTATTTTCGGACAAGTATTCAAAGTAATCCGGTGAGAGGATTGATTCTATACCGTCGGTTCCCGAAAATTCGATTTCCTGTCCCTTTTCCAAATGAAGCTTCTTCCCCTGAAAATTGGAGTAAATTTCTTCATCCAACACATTCCCCCCTACGGAAAGAGGAGAGGCAAGTTTCCATTCCGGCCAATTATCCCATTTCTGTACGTCATCGCTACAGGATGCCGCCAACAGAAGCAGAAAAATCGTATATATATAATATTTCATAATACAGTCATATTAAGATTATACATTTATTTTTTATATGCTTTCAACAAAGCCTGATAAACCGTTTCGTTCACCTTCACGATGCAGCCGTGTCGTGCACCCGGTCTGTCCGTACCATCCTTTACATTAGGCCCGGAGAAGGTACGCTCTTTCCACGGTCCGTCCATAGAGGTCGACTGAAACAAATGATAGCCATAAGGTTTGGCAGCATAAGACTCCGCATAAATGAACCAACCGCTATGATTGGGCCGTTCGATAAAAATAGGTGCTTCGCGCATCATATCATTCGGAGTGACGGGTGCTCCCGGATTGGTGTAAGGACCGGTCAGATTGGAAGAGGTGGCAATACGGACTGTTTTCCCGGTTTCCGGAGCAACAGCCGGATCGCGTTCATCTTTCAAGATTGCATAATAAACACCGTTTACCTTCCGGATAATGGCATCAATAATAGCCATGTTCTCATCTGCACCAGTGAAGTTGAACAGTTTCTGCGGTTCTGTATACGTCTCAAAATCTTTTGTCAACACATAGAGAGTACGCATACTGTCCCAGTCATCCTTATCCGGATCGTTGCAGGCATGCCAGCTTATAATATATTGTCCGCTGTCCTTGTCATAAAACATCTTGGGTGCTCCCCAATAATAAGTAGTATAAAATCCCTGCGCATTACTACGATTAAAAATCATTTCATCCAACGGGGCAGACGTCCATGTCACCAAATCTTCCGACCGCCACAAAGCCAACGGATTGACTGCTATCATATAAAAAGCCCCATCATGTCCCTGACAAATATCAGGATGCCCAATGTAAGCACTATTGATTATCCGACCTTTATTCAGCGTCTCCCAATTTACACCATCCCGGGAAGCTGCATAATACAGCTTTCCATAATTAGCATTCGTCATGTGGGCAAATAAATATCCGCCATCCGTTTCTACCGGAATTTCTTCTCTGCCTGTTTCTACATCATCCGAGCATGCCCAACTCATTAAAGACAATAATAGACCAATTATATAGTAACTCATACGTTTCATATCTTTATATTCAGTTAATAGGTTTAATTTATATTTTGCTGCGCTTTGCTCTTATCTTCCGCCCAACCCGGACGTTCCCAAGTCTGCTTCAGCTCTTTTCCATAAGAAACCGCCTGTTCGACTGCATAATTAGGGATCGGCATGTACTGATGCGTCGGCATTACTCCCTTCGCCTTATACATTTCCTGCGCATATTTATTAAAACGGATCAAGTCAATTTTACGATTACCTTCATAAAAGAGTTCATGTCCCCGTTCAATCAGGATCGCATCCAGAAAAGCATCTTTGGTATTGGTTGCCACAGCCGGCAAATTTGCCAATCCGGCTCTGTTCCTTACTTGATTTACTGCATTTATAGCAGCCACAGAAGGAACGGTTCCTGTTTTGCGTACTTCTGCCTCTGCATACATCAATAATACATCGGCCCATCTTGCCAAAGGAATATCGGTACCCTGGAAAGTTGTCATGGTTTCCTGCGGAAATTTATTCATAATATATCCATTCCATCTCACCCCCAGATTGTCTTTATTGATGATAACACCATTCTTGTCTTTATAACTAGTCACAATCGTTTTCAAACGACCGTCGTTACTTTCGAAAGCATCATAGTATTTCTTATCCATACTGAAAGCCTGAAACCATCCGCCTCCCATTGGGAAAGGATCCCCTTTTGCCACATCGGAAGGTAAAGCCCACATCAGGAAAGGATTCGCATTTCCATGTTTCGGGTTACCATCGGCAGCCGGGCTACAACTGACAGCCATAATGATTTCTTTATTGAATTTATTGGCATTCTTGAACAGGTCAACGTATGGGGTACTTCCAGTTCTAAACAAATCATATTTACCTGTATTGAGTTCATTATACATATCCATCGCTCTCTGATAATAGCCTTCCATGTGTTCTCCCTCGTTCAGACAGTGTTTCATCAGGCAGAAACGGGCATAGTCACGCGTATAGCGTCCCAAATCCGGAGCCACCTCGGGAGCATTCTTTGCGGCAAACTCCAAGTCATCCGTAATCCATTGAGTCATTTCGTCCAAAGAAGGACGCACGGTATTCGATAACGCTTCCGGATCAATTACTTTTCCAGGGTCCAAGATGACCGGTACAGGACCGTAAACATGTAACAGAAAATACATCATCAATCCACGGCACAGACGCGCTTCTCCAAGCAGATTATTCTTTTTTTCTTCTGTAAGAGCAGTCAGAGGAGCTTTCTCCAAAGTTCCAATGATTTCAGTCATACGGGTTATTTGAGCTGTTTTCGGGAAATGGTTGAGGTTACTGCCATCATCTACATTTCCACGCCAGTAATAAAAGCAATTACTGTAGTCTCCTTTAGTAAAGCGTTCCCAGTCTGCACCTACTGTGGTAGCAGATGCACATATATCAGAAGTGGAATCAAACATACGTACCGTTCCTCCCGACTGTATATGAATACCGTGCTGCAAACCGCCTGAACCCATATCATACGTCCAAACCGTAGTGTATGGCAAGTAGCAAATCATCATATAGGAAACATACTCCTGCTCTGTAGAAGGATATTCTCCCTGCAACAAAGCTCCATAAATATAAGGATCAAAATTATTCTCACAACTACCGAATAATAGTTGCAAGGAAACAAGCATCGGTAAAAAAATCTTCTTTTTCATACGACATAATTTGTTAGATTTCATAGCTTGAAGTTTAGAAGGTTAATTTTGCACCTATTGAATAAACTCTCATTTGAGGATATTGTCCTCCGGTCAGATTCGAAGAAGAAGTGTTGATTTCAGGGTCATATCCTTTGTATTTGGTAAAGGTCAAAGGATTCTGAAAATCGACAAACACACGTATTCCTCTAATATATCCTTTAAATACAGATAACTCTTTGGGACCCAGATTATATCCTAGTGTGATGTTTCTTACACGTATATAAGAGGCATTTTCTCTTGTATAATCAAAGCCCAGATTTTCGGGTAAAGCCACTGATTTACTGATTGCGATACCCGGGAAGCGTCCGTTCGTGTTTGTCTGGGTATTCCAAATGTTATAAGAATAGATACCAACATTGTGCGCATCCACTCCTCTGGAGAGACCTCCGACATCTATACTATTGCCATATGCATCATTCCATTTCTTTACTCCCAATTGACCATACATGAATATATCCAAATCAAAGTTCTTCCATGTAAATGTATTCCCGAAACCAAAATATAATTTAGGTAACGTATTATCCATATAAGAGTCATTCACATCAATGATTCCATCACCATTTTTATCTTCAACAATAGGATATCCCGGCATACAAGCAGCAGGACCTAACGAACGTTGCGATTCGGGCATATTACTCTTATCCACATTGATGATACCGGTCGTTTTATAATAATAGAATGCATTCATCGGTTCATTTTTCCTTTTCTGATATTTTTGATAATCATAGTTGGGCATACGTTCTATCCATACCGCGTTATAATGGGACATTGTAATTTGAGAGGTCCATTTGAAATCATGTGTTTGAAGATTCAGCGAATTCAAACTCACATCTACTCCGGTACGTTTATAATGTCCTCCATTGATAGGACGTGTTCCGTGCATTCCCAATAATTCAGTCGGTGCTGTCCCCAACAAATGGGTTACGTCATTACGGAATACATCTACACTACCCCAGATTCTATCTCTAAGAACGGAAAAATCCAATCCGATATTTTTCATAACCGTCTTTTGCCAGGTTACATCTTCATAGTTGGCACCGGACAATATGTAAGGAATATAGGTAACTGAATTATTATTGAACTGAACATCTTCACGGGTAGTTGTTACAATACCATATAGTGTTGTACCTAAATTGTCACTACCAGTTTCACCATAACTGGCTCTTAGTTTCAACATATTAATCCAGGAGATATTCTTTATAAATGATTCTTCGTTCATTTTCCATGCTAGAGAAACAGATGGGAAGAGAGCATATTTCTTACTGGGAAAGAATTTATCCGTACCGTCACGGCGCAATGAAGCAGATACTACATAGCGACCCAATAAGTCGAAATTTCCTCTGACAAACTGTGACCTCTTTTCATTTTTATATTTATAAGAAGTCGGATAGAAAGGACCGTCTGCCATGCCTACACTGCTTCCCTGTATATGATCATTCGCATTTTCGTATGATATATCCGAACCATCGCCACTATCGAGATAACGTCCCATACCGGCCATCAGATTCATATCCAACAGCTCTCCAAACTTATGTTGAAATGTCAACGTACCTTCGAGAGTGCTTTGTTGCCTTTTTCCATATCCTAAGTTTCCTCTGGATTTACGTTGCAATGCGTAGTAAACATCAGAAGGTATGTATGAATCACGAGAGGTATTTTCCTTGTTCAATCCATACAACACTTTTGCCGAAAGCATATTCTTTATGATATCAACATCCAATGAGAAATTCATGTAATAACCACTTTGCTCGGACTTATCATTAATATCATGCATGGAAACAGGGTTAGGCGTCCGGCTAAATACATTATATTTCCCTTCGGCATCGTATATAGGAAGATAGGAAGGATAGAAAATTGCTCCGAAAAGTGCTCCGGCTCCCTGATCTCCTAAGTTCCCAACATCCCCGCCAACAGTAGAGTTCGTGTAATTATTCTGATTCAAATTGACGATTGTTGTCAGTTTCAAAAAGTTAGTCAGTTGGGAGGTGATATTTGTACGCAAAGAGTAGCGCTCCATATCCGAATTATGAACGGTAGCATCTTCTTTATAGTAGTTAACACCCAGATAATATTTAAACTTTTCAGAACCACCGCTAATCGTCAGATTATGATTAGTCACCGCACCTGTTTTCAGCACTTTGTCCAACCAGTCCGTAGTCGGAGCATTGGCTATTTGTGTCGGTGTAAAGATAGGTGTCCACTTATCATCATAAGCGGTATTTCCATAAGGATACTGACCTTTGTCATATAAATAATTCTCCTTACTAAAAACATTGACCATGTTCATCAATTCGGGACCACTCAATACCTCCAGATAAGGATAATGTTTCTGTATGGAATAACTTCCTTCATACACTATGGTCGGTTTTCCTTCTTTTCCCTTTTTGGTAGTCACCAAAATAACACCATCGGCAGCTCCGATACCATAAATGGCGGCAGAAGCATCTTTCAGGATTTCAATAGATTCAATATCGTTGGGATTTAATCCTGCCAATCCTGCACGGTTGACGGAGGAAGGAAGTGATGTGCTCCCCGTACCGACTTCAAAAGAGCCGCTAGGCATAACCACTCCATCTACCACATAAATCGGTGTACCACCTCCACGAATGGAGATATTGATGCCTCCCCCCGGCTGGGGACTGGATACGGTTGCCTGCAAACCGGCAGCACGCCCCAACAACATTCCGGAAATATTACTGGTAGCTGCTTTCGATATTTTTTCTGTTTTTACTGTAGCAATAGAAGTAGTCAGATTCTTGCGGGAAGTCGTACCATAGCCCACCACTACCACCTCATCTAAAATTTGCTGATTTTCAGCCAAGGTCACGGATAAAGAGGTCCGGTCTCCCACTTTTACTTCCTGTGTCTGATAACCAATATAGGAAATCTCTAATACGGCTCCCGGTGATACTTCCAACGAGAACTTCGCATTCAAATCAGATGCGGTTCCGTTAGCCGTTCCTTTTTCCTTGATGGTAGCACCGATGATCGGTTCACCATTGGCATCATTCACCACACCTGTGATTTTACGTTTTTTAGTGTCTTTAGAGGTATTCTGCCGTTGCCCTTTTTGGACAACAATGTTTTTACCTTTTACCTCATAAACAACATCTTGCCCGTACAATATCTGATCGATAGCCTCATTCAACTGCTTTGCCTTTACACTCACAATTTTCTTTGTATCCAGATCTCCCACTTTATATACGAAAGAATATCCGCTTTTATTCTTCAATTGCGTCATTGCTTCTTTCACTGAAACATTATTCATTTTCAATGAAACGGCCTGGGCTAGTATTGCTATGTTAAGGCAAAAGAGAGCCACGACCATTAATATGGCCTTCTTCCTGTAATTCATAAAATAAACAAATTATTTAATTAAAACTTGAATAACTCGTTTTAAAAGAGATGTATTTTGCTAACTTTGCATAATCTCTTTTGAAAACATGCTCACGTTTGAAAGTTGTTGAAGAAGAGATTCAGGAGCCGGAAGATGTTCGAGATCTTCCGGTTTTTATTTTTCTCTCCTTATTCATTCACTAAAGACTATTCAGTATTATTTTCTTCCTTCATATTCTTCAATTTCTAAGGTTAAACAATCATAGTATTATAAATCTCTGGTAACCGGTTAATAGATAGTTATATTGCGTTCTTCAATCTTATATTGTATTTTCTCCGTAGATGCCAACGCATCCAATACTTCCTGAATACTTTGCTCCCGACGGACAAAATTACCGTAGAACCGGAAGGTATTTAAAGAATCATTGGCAATGCGAATAGTTACATTGTAGCTACGTTCCAATTCTTTCACGATGTCCGGCAGAAGCTCTTCATCAAAAAACAGATAACCGTCCGTCCATTGCGAAGCATTAGAGGCTGTAACTGTTTCTACTGTCATCCGTCCATTCGTTTTATTCAATATTGCTCTCTCATCAGGCGCAAGAATTGCTTCTTTCTCTTTTTTCAGTAAATTATTCAGTTCTACTTTCCCTTCCAATAAAGATACTACGACTTCATGCTCCTCCGGGTAATCGCGAAAATTAAATTTTGTTCCCAGTACTTGCAATTGTAAATCTTTAGTCTTTACAAAGAAAGGGAGTTTTTCATTCCGCCGGACTTCAAAATATCCCTCACCTTCCAGTTCGATCATACGATTATCGACTCCGAAACCTTGTGAGTAAGTCATTCGTGAACCGGCATTCAGCCAAACTAATGTACCATCCGGCAAATAAAGCTTTGTCCTCGATCCTAAAGGAGCTTCTACGGATATATCCGCGAATGTGTCTTTTACGTTCACTCCTCCCTGCCAATAAGAGAAGCAGCCGACTGCAAGTATGACTGCAATAATCGCTGCATAACGCCACAACATTGACAACCGGAATCCATGATGAGAAGTTTTTTCTATTTCCTTCCGATTTCCGATACGTTTCTTAAATGTATCGAACGCTTTATCTTTATTGTATTTCGACGCAGCTTCACGACTGACAGCAGAAAACCAGACTTCCCGCTGCTGAATAAAGTAATTCTTATTTTCAGGTGATGCAGCTATCCATGCTTTCAGTTCGGCTAAAGCATTTTTGTCCAAACCTTCCGTCAGATAGGTTGCAATCAATTCATCAATATGTTTCTTTTCTTCTTCCATTTTTCTGCGTTCTATAAAGGAGACAGTAGATTTTTAATTGAGGGTAGTCTAAAAATGACTTTTTTTCGTTTTTACCCGAAAAAAAATAAAAGTAGAGTAATCAGATATTTACTTAGATTCGTTTGTAAAGATGCTAATGCATTCTTTATATGATACTTAACCGTATTGACAGAGATGCCTAACTCTTGAGAAATTTCTTCGTATGATTTTCCTTCAAAACGACTTTTATCGAATACGCGACGACATTCATTCGGCAATTTATCAATGGCTTTATATATTTCCTCTTCCAGTTCACGCTCCAACAATGCCCCCAACGGATGCGAATCGGATATCGTCATTTTATCGTCTGTTATCTCATCAGGCATTAGAGATGAAAACGCGATCTCACGCTTTTCCCATTCAGAATTCAGATAGTTGATACAACGATTACGGACGGCTCTCACCAAATAGCTACGGATAGAAACGGAAATCTCTAACGTTTCACGAATCTCCCATAAATGAAAAATAGTATCCCCGACAATGGTTTCCGCGAGGAATTGATCTTTTACATAGCCACTTGCGACATGACACAGCAGAGCATAGTGACGGTCATAGATGTATTGATAGGCGTCTTCGTTGCCTATCTTCAACTGCTCTACTATTAAAGTTTCAGTGTGCTCCATGAATGTATTAGTCGAGTTAATGGCACAAATTTAGAGAAATTGCAGCAGACTACCTAATATCCATATTAATATCTTCAAGGACATCACAATCCAAAAGAATTATAAAAAACTTCTCTCGTTGATTTACGAGATATAGAATAAAAAGTTATTTTTGCACCGTTTTTTAATTTTATCTTAAACTAGTATTATGTACAAGATTTTTCACGGCTTCCATCTAGTGGAAGCTTATCAAGACTTAAAGAAAGCCAAACGGTTGGCAAAAAATCAGACAGTGGCCAGATGCATAAAGCTAACCGTAGCTATTACCCTTTCCCTTATTTTATGGCTCCTCCCTATTGACACATTTGGTATAGAAGGGTTAACAGTTATAGAACAAAGACTTATTTCTATCTTTATTTTTGCCACACTGATGTGGGTATTCGAGGCTGTCCCTGCATGGACCACTTCCGTATTGATTGTCGTTTTATTGTTACTCACCGTTTCCGACAGCAGCTTATGGTTCCTTACTCAAGGAATCTCGACAGAAGAATTGGGACAGACAGTCAAATATAAATCCATTATGCATTGCTTTGCCGATCCAATCATTATGTTATTTATTGGTGGGTTCATACTTGCCATCGCAGCAACCAAAAGCGGATTGGACGTATTGTTGGCACGCGTCATGCTAAGACCTTTCGGAACCCAATCACGCTATGTACTATTAGGATTCATTCTTGTTACAGCTGCATTTTCAATGTTCCTTAGCAACACGGCTACAGCTGCCATGATGCTCACTTTCCTAACTCCTGTATTAAAAGCACTTCCGGCAGACGGTAAAGGAAAAATAGGTCTGGCTATGGCTATTCCTGTAGCTGCTAATGTGGGTGGCATGGGAACTCCTATCGGCACACCGCCCAACGCAATTGCCTTAAAATACCTGAATGATCCGGAGGGACTGAACCTGAATATCGGTTTCGGAGAATGGATGAGTTTTATGTTACCCTATACTATTATTGTATTGTTTATCGCTTGGTTCATACTTTTACGATTGTTTCCCTTTAAACAAAAAAATATTGAATTACAAATTGAAGGTGAAGCCAAAAAAGACTGGCGTTCCATTGTGGTTTATATCACTTTTGCTATCACAGTCATACTTTGGATGTTTGACAAGGTGACGGGAGTAAACTCTAATGTAGTAGCTATGATTCCGGTAGCCGTTTTCTGTATAACGGGAGTCATCACCAAACGCGATCTGGAAGAAATCAGTTGGAGCGTACTCTGGATGGTAGCCGGCGGCTTCGCCCTGGGCGTTGCTTTACAAGAAACCGGACTGGCGAAACATATGATTGAAGCTATCCCATTCAACACATGGCCTCCTGTATTAATGATTGTCGGCTCCGGACTTATTTGTTATGCTATGGCTAATTTCATCTCACATACAGCTACGGCAGCATTGCTCGTCCCCATCCTAGCCATTGCAGGAAGCAGCATGCGTGAGAACCTATCTTCCTTAGGTGGAGTAGAGACTTTATTGATTGGAGTGGCAATCGGTTCATCATTAGCAATGATATTGCCTATCAGTACTCCTCCCAACGCATTGGCACATGCCACAGGCATGATTCAGCAAAAGGATATGGAAAAAGTCGGAATAATCATGGGAATCATCGGACTGATATTGGGATATACCATGTTGATTATACTTGGCTCCAACAAATTATTATAAAAAATACTCTTTCCATACAAATAAGCCCTGTGAGAAGCAATCATTCTTACAGGGCTTTTTTGCTAATCAGTCTTACTTGAAAACCTGGAAAGAATCTCTTTTGATATTGCTATCCGTTGTTTCAGATAGTGGCAGACTTCTTCCCACCGATAATATGGGAAAAAGGATGTGACCACCGGAATGGTTACTTCTTGCTCATTCAAAAGTATTTTGACCCAGACTTGACAGTTCTTATCACGATAAAACACCCATTGCACATTAGCTGCCATCGGAGCAATTTCATAATCTTTCCAATAAATAGATACGGAATCAGGTGATGCTATCTGTATATCCGTTTTTCCTATACCCATCAATGCTACAAAAGGAATGACAGTCTCTGCATGCGCAAAACGAAGATCCACCCGATTGTCCGATTGCCCGTTAATTGCCTGCTCTGTCGTTTGAATAAACTCTGAAAGTAACGGCCATGCAATTGCAACCGGCAACATATTTCCAACTGGCGCTGCACTTTTAGTCAGATATTGCCGCAAGTTTTGTGTTTGCCAATAACCATACCATTCTTTATCATTGAGAATACCTTTCATATTAAAAGATAAGCCTGTATCAGGAAGTATAGCTGCTATTGAGAACAAAGCCATGACAAACTCCCGTTTTTCCTGTTCTGTTTCTTGTCCTGAGGTGAGAAAAATCCTTTTCATGACAGGTGTAAAAACTATCTTATCTTGCACAAATGATTCATACAAAGAAATCCAGTCACCTTTCTCTTTATAATAAACATAAGGCTTGTTCAAATCAAAAAAACGAAGAAGTGGGTTATATTGCTTCCCTGCACTTTTCTTTATTACCAACGAGGAATCCTGTTTTTCCATACCAGAAAGAAAAGCATCCATACTACTAATACAACGAGGAATATAGGAAGCTATCGCTTTAATTCGCGCCGAATCTACAAATATTTCAGGATAACGCAATAGCATACGCTCTGCTATCCCCTTTTGTTCCTGCTCTCCTACTGCCGACAATTCTCCCCATTGTCCTTCGAAAGCTTCGGATAGCCGTAATACCGTAGTAAGCAGTTCCTGACCTTTTACAGTCAATCTTTTTTCCTGCTCCGCCAATATAAGCACATTTCTAACCTTCTCTAATGCTCTTCCCGAAGTCGGGAACCGTGCTCCGTGCCTTCCTAAATGATTGATATAAAAAGGAACCATACCATCATGGTTCAAAACAGATAGATTCTTTATAAAAGGATACGGCATAGCCGTTCCCGCATATTTCTGAATTGCACTTTGCCCGAATAAAAAAGTTATAGGGAAAAGCAGACCAGCTAAAAATATCAATATTGCTTTCATCCGGCAGAATATATATTTGTTTGCCAAACATAACAACCGGACATAGAACAATGTTTATATACGCCACCTACTATTTCTCATTTTTTAAATTGATTGCCGGATAAGATCCTGTCTTTTCCGACTCTCCATACTTGCTCGGACTTACACCATAATATTTTTTAAATACCTCACGGAAATATTTCGCATCCGAGAACCCGACCATATCGGTAATTTCCGCTATTGTATATTCGCCCTGCTTTAGCAATTGTGCAGCATGTTGCAAACGTATCATCCGGATATAATCAGCCGGAGCATAACCTGTCAAGACCTTTAATTTATTAAAGAAACTCGTACGACTCATGTGATGGCGACTGCTAAGCATTTCTACATTAAAATCCGGATCCCCCATGTTCTTCTCTATACATTCCTTGACCGAAGCTATAAATTTCCAGTCCAAAGTATTAGTACAATTAACCGGAAAATTCTGTTCTTCCTCTTCGATACTATTATAAACCTGACGGAGCAAAGCACGATTCGCCAGTAAATTCTTAATCGTTGCCTTGAGTATTCCTACACTGAAAGGCTTGGTGATATAAGCATCCGCTCCGATTTCCAGCCCTTCGAGCATATTCTTCTCGTCTCCCAATGCTGTCAGCAAAACGACCGGAATATGAGACATCTCAAGATCCCCTTTTATCGCTGAACAAAGTTCATCTCCGCTCATTTCAGGCATCATTATATCGGATATAACAAGATCCGGATTAAATTCCCTGATTATGATAAGTGCATCCTTTCCATTCGGACAAGCCTGAATATTATAACTCGTCTTCAGCATATCCACCAGATAATTGCGCAAATCATCATTATCCTCCACTATCAGGATCCGTTGTAAGGAACTGTTTATCTGGGATATTTCCATAGCCGGCAAATCAGAAATACTACCCGGTATGATAGTCTCCGGACGTTCATCCGGCAGCTTGGGAGAAATAAATTTAGCTTTATGAAGATGGCTATTTCCTTTCGGGAAAGTAACTCGTACACAAGTGCCTTGTTGTTCATTGCTCTGAATCTGAATCTTGCCTTTATGTAATTTGACTAGTTTGTATACCAACATCAGCCCTATTCCGCTACCTGTCACTTTTAGATTGACAACATTGCTACCTCTAAAACAGTTCCTGAACAATTTCTTCTGTTCGCACGAAGGAATACCAATTCCCGTATCTTTCACCTCAATGCTCCACGTGTTTCCTTCCTCACAAGCGGAAATGCAGACACTACCTTCTTCAGGTGTATACTTCAATGCATTCGACAAGATATTTTTCAGAATAGATCCCATCTTGTCACTATCAAACCACACATTCAGATAGTCAAAATTGCTTTCATAAACAAACCTGACATGTTTCATTTCAGCATATTTGCGAAAAGCAGCACAAACATCATTCATAAAAGTATTCAGCTCATACTCGGAAACATAAAGAGTGGATGAATAGACATCTATCCGTTCGAAATTTATCAAGTTCGTTGTCAGCTGAAGCAATGTATTTACATTCTTAAGAGCCATATTCATATGGGGTAACGCCTGTTCGGTCACCATACGATTTTCTATGACTTCCTCCAGCGGAGCTTTTATCAACGTAAGCGGCGTACGTATGTCATGAGCCGTATTAATGAAGAACCGTGTCTTCTCATCCGACACTTTCTTCTGCTTTTGCAACATGATGATACGAAAGATGATAATCATAACCAATACCAACAGAATTGCATATCCCACCATAGCCCACAAACTGGCCCATACCGGAGGTGTTATAACAATCTGAATGTTCCTTGTCTCATAAGTCTTATACTTCTCTTCATTGGATACGGCACGAATTTGTAACGTATAACTGCCAGGAGGCAGATTTCTGACAAGAATCCGGTTATCCTGACTTGGACGACTCCATTCTTTATGATAACCATCAATTTTCCATGAATAAAGAATGTTGGAAGGATAATCATAATTAATGGATGCCACATCAAGGGAAAATGTATTTTGTCCGTAAGCTAGTTCCAGCCGGTCAGTTTCGTCAATGTCCTTCTTCAAAGGAGATCCGTCATCACCCGGATAAACAGGATGATAAGCAATCATAAAATCACGTAATAACAGGCGTGAGTAATGCGGTTCCGGTATCTGTATATTTGTCGGGAACTTAACTGCACCTTCATTACCGCCAAAAACAAGTGTGCTTTTATTCCAGGCGGTGGCAGAACCTGCATTAAAATTGACACTCATCAATCCTTGTTCCCGTGTCCAATTACGAAAAGAATGTTTCTGGGGGGAATAGATTGTAATACCGGTTTCCGTACCCATCAGAAGACTCTCGTCCTGACGCGGAAGAATTGTATAAATATTGTCGGAAATCAACGCACAGTTATCAGTACGATATTGATGGATAAACTTTTTCTTATTAATGTCATAAACAAGGAGTCCGGCTCCACGGGTACCGATATACAGGATACCGTCTTCTCTCTGGTATAATGCACATATATAGGGAGATTCAACTGGCAGATCAATATATCGGTAAATTCCGGATTCCTTATCAAGCAGGTAGAGTCCCATTCGCGTACCAATCCACATCAGCCGGTCATCCTTCTCCTGAATGGTAGTAATAGAACTTACTCCCGGATATAAACGTACATTTTTAGTATCAAGATTGATACGCTTCAGATGATAATATCCACCGGACCAGATATCACCTCCCGAATCTTTTTTAATGTCATAAATATATTGATCGGGACGTACTCCTGCAATGGCAGCAGGAGAAAGATAAGTTACCTTAAACCCTTTCTTCTTCTCTATCTTGTAAATACCCGATGTATAACCACCAGCCCACATTACACCGGGAGAGACTTCACACAGCGCTAAAAAAATGTGATTCTCATCATTCGGTACCGGATCAAAGGAGCTAAAGAAGGAACGCCATTCTTTTGTATCAGTCTGATAGAAACTAATACCGTTACTGGTTGCAAACCAGAGGTCACCGTCACTATCTTCCACTACATCATGAACCTGATCGTTCACCAGTGACCGGGTATTACCAAGAGAATGTCTTATCAGGTCATAACTTCCATAACGGTTGTTACGGATTGTAATGCCGGTGGGATAATTTGCGAGCCAGATGCGATCTTCTTCATCTACATAGACATCATTAATATTATTTCCATTCATCCCGTTATAACTGCCATAATCAGCTGTTATATAGGGTTCACTCATGTATGTATTCACATCCAGCTTATATACACCTCTTCCCCCAGTAGCCACTAGAAGTTCATGAGCGTTTAAAGCAGCAATCTGGTTAATCTCTACATGATTGGGGAATTGACAAGAGATGATTTTTCCTGTTCCCCCCATGTCATATATAAGTATTCCCTCTTTATAGTTTCCCACAAATAACTGCTTTGAAACAGCATGGTAATAAAGTTCATGCACTGGAGCGATGCTTTCCAACGCTTCATCAGGAATCACCTTTAACTTCCCTTCTTCTATTCCGGCACGAAATAAACCACTTCCCGTACCTATAAAAAAATGGTTACCATCTGTCTGTTCAATGGTAGTTATTTCACCGTCGACCGGCACCGACATATGTAACACTGTTCCGGTATGGGTATCATACCAGGTAATGCTATCTTTACAGCACAACCATATACGGTCATTTTTGTCCAAATAACCATAATTCAGAAATGCTTGCGACTTATTTCTGATCAGTTCCGGATGCACATAAGCCAGTTCAAACTTGTCATGCTGCGAATCATACCTAAAAATACGACCTTTCTGACCAATTACCCATAATACATTTCCGTTGTCCATATAAAGCCAATTCAAGGCAATCCGTGAATCCAACGTCATGTTATCGTCTGAAAAGTTGTAATGCTTGATATGTTTGCCATCATAACGGTCTATCCCTTCTTGAGTCAGAAACCACATATACCCCCGTCGGTCTTTTTGGATATGGTATATTTTCTGATTATTCAACCCGTCTTCCAGTCCTATGTACTTATAAATCTGTCCCTTACTTACAGTACAATTAATGAGAAGAAGTACAAACAAAAAGAATCCTCTCATTTTTACAAAATTACTCATGTCTTTCACTAATATTCAAAAAATACTCTGCAAAAATATGAAAAAATTAATTAAAACGCAAGTCGAAAAATGTATTCATATTTCAACCATCAATTAATATTAATAGTCATATTTCCAGTTTTAAATTTGTTGAATATTGTAAAGAAGAGCTAGAATTTCAGCAGCCCCTTAATATGTAAAATTTCATAAATGCATAAATAAAAAGCTATTCTAACATTATTAAAATAGCTTTTTATTTATATATCATCTATTAAACAATACGGTAGTTACACTCTCTTTTCCTAGATAAAAAGCCTTTGCTTTTATCAGTGGAGCATTGCATACTACCGGAGTTTGCCATTCTATGGAACTTTCCGTAGGCTCACTTCCATCGGTTGTGTACCGGATTACCGCATTGGGAATGGCAGTATTAGCCAGTAGTAATCCATCCCTTGTCATAATACCGGGAGGAGACACCCGGAAATTTATTCCTCGCTTTGCCAAACGTGGCAACTCATAATCTATAATACCGGCATTGTATTTCCGTTTGGCATCCATATATACTTTGCCGTCCGGAGATAATGCCCACGATGGTTGAACATTCCAAGCACGTTCTGCCAATCCGAAGACTTTTGGGAAAAGATAATATTCTACCTGTTCAAAACTACGGATTGTTTCCGACCATATTTGTCCGGATAGACCTTTGATATTCTGATAACCTTCCTTTGTCAAGGGTTGTTTTCCGTTTGAAGCTGCTTTCACATCAACAGGTTCACCTTTCAAATTCCGTCGTAAAGACTTATAAATATCAAAAGGCAACATATCAAACGTCACATATTCATCCACATAACCGCCCCAACGCAATCCCGGTTCCTCCACATGATAGCAATAGGCCATATCCAAATAGAAGTTACCCACATTACAGAGTATAATCGGGTAGCCCGCATTAGCTAGCTTATACGGTACTTCATCCCCACCTTGCTCCGGAATGGTGTTCCAGCAATAATTTAATACCTTACTGTTTCTGAAATGTTCGTTAACGGTATTATCCGGATTCATAACAATGTCCTGCCATCCGACTGCCTGTATGTTACGTTTGTCCAGCATTTCCAATATTTGTTCCAGAAAATAATCCTTCAGATCCCGTATCTTAGTCAGTCCGTTCTCTTGCATAAAAGTGCGGCAGATAGAAGAACCTTCCCAAATACCTTCCGGCACTTCATCTCCACCCACATGGAAAGCAGTCAGTTCTACTCCTGCATCCTGATACATCCGTACAATTTCATCAATCACTTTTTCAAGAAAATGATAAGTGGAAGGCATGGCAACATTAATCACATTATCTGTGAAATTTTGTGCCGACAGATATTGGGAAGTATCTGCAAAGTCAGTCAAAAGATATTCTTCCGCTTTCGGTTGGTCTGTAGCTATGTATTTCTGATAACGGGCATTCATGGCTTTAATCGCTGCCCGGGAATGTCCGGGAATGTCTATTTCGGGAATAACTCTGATATGCCTTTCTTTCGCATATTTCAGAATATCCATGAAGTCACTGCGAGAATAATATCCATTGGCCAATGAAGCAGTATCTGTCTCATTCCAACCCCAGGCATACGCAGGATAAAGACATGTCTGTTCATCTGTGGTATGTCCTCTACGAGAAGCGATTTCTGTCAATTCCTCCAATCCGGGTATTTCCACACGCCAAGCCTCATCGTCACTCAAATGCAAATGTAGTACATTCATCTTATAGAATGACAATATATCGATCAGTTTCAGCAGATCCGCTTTCTTTGTAAAGTTGCGGGATACATCCAACATAATTCCCCGATGCCCCATGTCCGGATAATCGGTTATATGAAGATTAGGTATCGGAGAAGAAGTTAGTTCCATGTTATCTAATAAGGCAAGCAATGTTTGACAAGCATTAAATATGCCATGTGCATCATTAGCTTTCAAAGTCAACCGATTATTCTTTATCACGATTTCGTAATATTCATCGGGATATTGACAGGTAATAGGAACCTCCATTTTCTTCAATTCAATGATTGTTTCTTCATCCTTATCGGAAACGCTGCATCTTAATAATGAAGCCAGTTGACTTTTCAATAAAAGAGCTTCCTCTTTAAACGTATCATCAAACTTCAGACAGACTTTTTGAGAGAAAGAAGAAACACCGCCCGTCTTTTCCACTTTTTTAGGAGCAGGAAAAAGAGAAAGCATATCACAATCTACCGGTTTGCTGAAATCATCATTCTGCTTATAGAAATAATTTCCATCTGCATAGGGAAAGCTGTTCCTCGAGCTAACCCATTGGGCATCGGGCTTAAAAAGCTCGATCTCGATGGGGACATTTTGCGGTTGTAACGGTTTTCCTTTTTCATCAGTAGTTACCACATAAGCCCCTTCAGGAACCGAGGACACATTAATCACATTTCCTTCACTCAATATGGTAAAAGTGATTGTTTCACCCGGTGGCAATGCCTGGTAGTGTTCAGTGGGGTACATTTTATAGTAAGTCGAACCCAAACATTCAATTTCCAGCGGTGCATTAATAGGTTGCTGATAATAAATAGGTGTCTGATTAAAATAGATCACCCAATTATTAGTCAAGGATTTATTCCCATTATTCGTCAGGCAGAATGTATTCTTAAAATATCTGGCTTCCACACTATCTTTTTCCAGTTTCCATGTTAAGGATAGCTGTGAGGAAGGGGGCTGTTTACCAGCCCCACAACCAAACAGGCATATCCCCAACATCATTATCCATATATTCCTCATAGTTATCATAAGGGAATTATTTAGTTAATGAACGAATACATTCCACTTCTTCTGTCGAATAAGGGGTTCCATCACTACGGAATATATCGTGGAACCACAATGGAGGTTCAACAACATCAGGCAATGGAGTGTCCCATGCAAAGATCGTATTTGTTTTTCCGGCTACAAGTCCCCAGTTGATTGCACCGATATTTTCTCTCTTCAGCATTGGCATAATATCCTGGAAAGTACTATTTTGAGTACGTGCCATATATTCTGTACAAATCATCGGGCGACCGTATTGCTTCAATGTATCAATGAGTTGCTGATGCGAATTCACGCCTTCATACGTGTGGTATGTTATCACATCCGAATTTTCCAATTGGAACTTATTCAGATTAGTCAGGCTCATATCCCAAACTCCGGCCGACAAAGGTTGTGACGGATTCACCGTTCGTCCCCACGTAAATATTTTCTGCAATAACGGCAAACTTCTTTCACCGTATCTATATCCTCCCGAACCTCCGGGCTCATTATATAAATCCCATAATACAATTCTCTTATCATCCTTAAAGGTAGTCAGGATATCTTTCACATAGCTTTCCAATACCGGAAGTATCACTGCCGTATCGCCTTTATAATACAGATCACCCGGGTCACGTGCCCATCCCGAGTTGTGTACTCCCGGCTGTGGTTCCGGCTGTTTGCCAGCCTGATATACAGGATTCCAACAATCATCCAGGAAGACGAAGATGGTAGAGATATGATGCTTGTCGGCAATAGTAAGGTATTCATTGATACGTTTCTTAAAGCCTTCCTTATCTGTTTCCCAAACCAGGTGATGCAAATATACGCGCATACAGTTCATGCCTATTTCTTCCGCCCAACCCAGTTCACGATCAATAGTCACCGGATCAAAAGTATCTGCCTGCCACATCTCCATTTGGTTGATTGCCGTGCTCGGAATAAAATCGCATCCACGAAGCCATCCCCATTGTTTATACCACTCATTAGCCTGCTCTTTTGTCCAGACCTCACGAACAGAGACCGTTTTCTGGTTGCAGGCAATCAACATAGCACCAATAAAAAAGGAAAGTAATATCTTTTTCATATAATCGTTTTACTTTATCAAATTAAAAATCTTTTTATTTTCTCCACGTAAATATTACCATATCACCCGGTTCGACTGCTATCGTAGAGCCGTCCGGAGTAGTCGTTGAACCATTTTTCAACACTCTGCTAACAGAACTATCCACATCGATAGACAGGTTCATCACATTACGAAAATCTCTATTTACTACCACAAGATATTGATTACCACCTTTCTCCAGGACAGAGACAACCGCACCTGTATCACTCGTAGTCAATGATTTTATAGGAGTCGGCAGACTTCCCAAAGCCTTCGTGCCTTCAGGTATTTCACTTCCGGTGTGAGATAGTGAAATAACCTGTGCTCCCAAGAATATACCCGCAAGTTGCTGTACTTCCTGATTAACAGTCTTGACCAAATCATACACTTCAGTCGGTTCGTCATGTTGAAGTCCGCGATAGGTAAAATACTGGATTGCCTGCGCACCATAAGCTAAATCACTGAAGACTTGTAACCTCAACTCGGGCAATGTCGGTATCTTATAAAAATGAGTTTCATCAAGCTTATGAGAAAGTGCAAGTGCAAATGCCCAAAACGGCTTTTTGTTCTCTTTAGCAGCAGCCGATATTTCTTCCAGATTCCGATACCAGTCCGGACGAATAATGCTTGGAGCACCATTTATAGAGACAATAGGATAATTGTCAAACGAAATAAACGGAACAGGGACTTGTTCTATAAACGACTTTACATTTTCAGAATAAAGTTCTTTCCCCCATGCCCAATTGGGGTACAAGTTTATATAACAAGGATGATGACTGTCGATGGTTTTAATCTTCTTCACCAATTCGCCCAAGCCCGGCAAATCATTCACTTCCGGTTCATCCTTCAAATGGTAAGCATACAAAGCCGGATGATTCATCATCGCTTTTACGACCTCTTCGGCAGTAGCAACAGACAAGAGATCCTTAGAAGAAGTTATCATTTTCACTCCGGTCTTCTGTGCGGCGTCAAGCACCTTCAATGTTGTTTCCAAATCATCATACCATCCCAGATAAATATTAATGCCGGATGCTTTCATCACCGGGAATTTCTCCAGCGACTTATCTGCTTCCACTCCGGTCCATGCTATAATCGGGAATTCTCCATCAGTTGTAGGGATATAAGAATTACCCTGAATGATCTCAATTTCCTGTGTCTTTACTCCATTAGGTACTACGCGGAATACAGCCGTACGTCCGGTTCCTGTATTTGCATTTGCAGTAATTGTCACCGTTCCGTTTCCACTCCCTTTGGCCGGTGAGATGGTAACCCAAGACTGATCCGTCTCGTTTACAAATTTCCATTCCGTATTAGACTTTATCGAATAAACCTCCGTAAAACCGTCATTACCGATCTGTAACTTCTCTAAATTTCCGGAAATAGAAAAAGAGGCTTTCTCCGGATCCATCGAACAAGACATTAATAACATTGGCAACATCGAAAAAAAGAACGTAACCAGAAATTTCTTACTATATGTTTTCATTGATATATACATAATTCTATTGAATATTAAATTAAAGACTATTAATCATGATCCCCTCTTAATTGTAAGGAGTCAATCGTATCACTTCACTGGCTTTATCAATATGTATCGTATAAAGTCCGGCTTTAAAATCAGGACCGGGAATCAGATCGCCGGGAGCATTTCTCGTAACCAAGTTGACAGGCTCAACCGTATATGAGTTCTTCGTATCTTCCTCTTGCGCCCATCCATATCCTCTATAGAACTTAAATCCCATCGTCTGGTCGATGTATACAACTGCTTCGAAAGTATTTGCACCGACCTTTTTAAAGAAGAACCACTGGTGAGGATATGCGAAGTCCCAAGCAAGCGTAGCCACATAAGGTTCGCGTGGAAATCCGACTCCAGTACCGAGAATATACATCACCTCCGGATAAAAAACATCCCGCGGACGTTCCATATACATAAAACCATTTGATGTATTATATTTCAAGTTATAAAGTACCGACGGACCATCGAATTTTGCTTTGCTCCCTGAAACATCTTTAAAGAATTCCGGCCGGAGCATATTGGTGACATCACTACCAAAACCTATAAAATTAATCTTGGCACTTTCTACCAACTGAACATCCAACTGGACATATCCTCCTCCCACATCAAAGAAGCGGGACTTATCAATATCAATGCTGTATGTCAAAGTCTTATCAGCCAGAAAGCTCAACATATCAAAAGTGATATTCTCCAATGTATAACTCCCTACCTTAGGAGTCGGAATCGAAGTAGCTGCATCATCAGTCACAATCGCGATCTTATCGTCTGAATATCCCCATACCAAACCGGAATAATCAGGTTTGTTATTTATTATCTTTTCGGCAACTTTAAAATGGTCGCCAATCCCTGCCAAATCCGCCGCACTCGTCCGGAAACTATAATCCGTTTCATTCTGACTCTCCTTGTCCATTTCATACACATTTCCCAAATCATCAACAAGGTATAATTGGGAAGGTGTTTCCGGACGGGTCACCGCCACACTTGCGGCCTCATCCAAAGTCAGAGTCGACTCATTGCCACCTAAATCATTTACAGCTTTTATAGTCACCACAGGACGTCCATTCTGGAAACCGGCAACAAAAGGTAAAGTAGCTTCCTCTTCAATAACTGCAGAACGTCCGCTCAATCCTTTAGACAAATTCAAGATTTCGGCTCCATCCATTGTCACTAATAATTGGAATGAAACCAAATCATTATATTCATCACTGACCTGTGCGGTGAACTTCACTTTATCACCAGCCGCCACAACCGTTTCACCATTCACTCCCCGCAATACGGCATTTTCTATTTTAGGTTTTGAAGGTGTAGGCCACTCCGGCCATTCACTTGGCTTACTAACATCATCTTTTGCACACGAAAGGAGCAATAACGACGACATGAATAATACGTATATCTTTTTCATTTTTCTTAAGATCTCTAGTTTAACAATAATGAATGATGACATTAATTGCGAGCTGCCGCAAGATCCGCTTTCCATCCCTCACGTTCAAATGTCTGTGCCAACACTTTTCCATAAGATTCCGAAGCTTGTTGAACCGCATAATTAGGAATAGGCACATATTGATGTGTAGGAGCCACTCCTTTGATCTTCGCTGTACGCTGCGCATACTGATTAAAACGGATGAGATCTATTTTACGCATCCCTTCATACAACATTTCATGTCCTCTTTCCGTAAGTAAAGCATCTAGGAAGGCTTCAACATTCGCTGTTGCCGATGACGGAAGATCTCCCAGTCCGGCACGCTTACGCACCTCATTGACCGCAGCAATAGCATCAGCGGACGGAGCTGCATTGTTTTTACGTACTTCGGCTTCCGCATACATGAGCAATACATCTGCCCAACGGGCTAACGGTATATCAGTCCCCTGAAAAGCCGTAGCTGTTTCAACCGGGAATTTATTAATGATAAAACCGTCCCATGTAGTAGTGTTCCGGTCAATCCAGGTTCCTGCAGTCGTATAATATTTGGTCAGAATCACTTCACGACGTTTGTCCGAAGGATCATACGTATCCCAAAATTTCGGAGACACGTTGAAAGTTTGTCCCCATCCCTGCCCTTGCAGATAGAAAGGAGTAGGATTTCCCTGATCGTCCACTCTGGCTGCATTATCGGGAGTAGCAAGCATCATCAGCGGGTTAAAGTTGCCGGACTTATTCGTACCATCCGCCGTTTCATCACAACTGACAGCCATAATCACTTCCGAATTAAAGTTATTGGCATTTTTAAATTGCTCGATATAAGGATTGTCCCCTTTCTTGAAAAGACTATACCGTCCCTTCAACTCGTTATACATATCAATCGCTTTCTGATAATAACCGGACATATAATAGCCTTCATTCAGGCAATGCCGCATGATGCATACACGTGCATAGTCTTTATTGTAACGTCCCTGTTCCGGCTGTGTATCTGCAATATACTGATAAGCATAATCAAAATCAGCCATAATCCACTCCGTCATTTGCTGCAATGTCGGACGTACCAGATTTTCCAGCTTTGAAGGATTAATCAGATCGTCCGGATCGACAATCAAAGGAACAGGACCATATACATGCAATAAATAATACATCATCAATCCCCGACAAAGACGGGCCTCGGCAATAAACTCCCTTTTACGCTCTTCGGAGACCACTTCGGTAGAAGCCTTCTCCAAAGTTCCAATCACATTGGTGAAGTAGGAAATCTCACTTACTTTCGGAAAGTGGTTCGGCCTTTCATCACTTAACGTACTGCTTGTGTAATAAACACACTGACTGAAATCGGCTTTAGAAAGGAAATAATATCCGCCTCCCCAACCATTATTCCACACAGCCACCTCATCTGTCGGATAATCAAAGAACTTCAGTACACCTCCGGCAGGGATATACCAACCGTGCTGATTGCCACTTGTTCCGGCACCGATCCAATAGGTCCATGTTGTCGTAAAAGGCATATAGCAGGTCATCATAAATGATTCGTATTCGGCTTCAGTCACCGGATAATTAGAAACATTCAACGTGCCATACATCTTCGGATCAAAATTATCCTCACAACTGCACATGATAAATGCAATCATGACAAACACCTTAAATAATTTATTCTTATTCATATTTTCAATCTTTTCTTTCGTTACAGGTTTTCTTAGAAACATATTTTTGCTCCGAAGGAGTATGTTCTCGTCATCGGATACTCTGCTTTGGAGCCGTCGCCACCCGTCTTTATTTCAGGATCGACACCTACAAACTTGGTAAAAGTAAACGGATTCTGACAGTCGATAAAAACTCTGATAGAACTCACATAATCACCCACTCTTCCCAGCTTCTTTCCTGAAAGGTTGTATCCTAAAGTGATATTCCTGACACGTACGAACGAAGCATTCTGATAATCTTCCTCAAAACCTACGTTACCAGGCAAAGCGACAGCCTTTGTTGAAGCAATACCACGACGGTTTCCATTCTGATTGGTTTGAGAATTCCAGATAGTATATACATATTTGTTCGAATTCTTGGGACTCGTGTAATACACATCTCCGACAAGTGCCCAACGATATGCATAGTTATAGCGTGTACGTCCGAATTGTCCATACATAAATACATCCAGATCAAAATCTTTGTATACAAATGTATTTCCAAAGCCTATGTGAATTTTTGGAAGTGTATTCCGCATCTTTACATCATCAATCGTTATTTTGTTATCCCCATTTGCATCCTTAATAATCGGATAACCGGGCTGTTGCGCGTCTGCCGGCAAAGATTTCTGCGATTCGGGCATATTACTTTTATCTATGTTGATAACGCCTTCCGTTTCATAGTAATAATAAGCATTCACCGGTTCGTTCTTACGGATTCGATATTCTTCATAATAATAGTTGGGCATCCGTTCTTTCCAAACGGCATTATGATGTGATAAGGTCAATTGTGAGGTCCACTTAAACACACGGGGGATTTCAAAGTTTAGTGAGTTGATAGTCGCATCCCATCCGTAACGTACATAATGTCCATAATTCATCGGGACGGAAGATGTCATACTAAGCGGAGAGGCAGAGTCATATCCCAGCAAGTTGGTTACATCATTGCGGAACATATCAAAACTCCCCCAGATTCTATCTTTCAGGACTGAAAAGTCTATACCTATATTTTTCATGGTAGTCTTTTCCCAGGTAACATTCGGGTAATCAGGACCGCTAAGCAGATAGGGCACATAAGTCACTGAATTGTTAGAGAACTTGATATATTGGGCTGCCAGACTGAAAGTGCCATAAAGCGAACTACCCAGATTATCATTACCAGTCTGTCCATAACTACCACGAATCTTCAACTGGTCAATCCATGATATATGCTTCATAAACGGCTCGTTAGATAATTTCCAAGCCAATGATACTGAAGGGAAATAGGCATATTTCTTTCCCGGGAAAAACTTATCCGTTCCATCGCGACGAATAGTAGCGGCAACCACATATCTGTCGAGTACATCCACACTTGCCCTGGCAAATTGAGAACGACGTTCGTCGGCTGCCCTGAAAGAAGTCGGGTAGAAAGCGCCTTCCGCAGCTTCCACTTTATCAGCAGCAATGTGATCGTTAATCTGTTCGTAGTCAAGTTCAAGACCATTTGAATCGTTCGTATACCTTCCCATACCGACTACGGCATCGACACGTAACAAATCTCCAAACTGCTTTTTGAAAGTCAACGTGCCTTCCATAGTTTGGTTTCTACGTTCAACATATCCCAAATGCCCTCTTGATTTATACATGTCCATAAAATATATATCAGAAGGAATATACAGATTACGATTAGCATTCTCCTTATTAATGCCATACATCAAACGGAAGGACAACATATCCTTGATTATATCTACATCGGCAGCAAAGTTTAGATAATAACCGCTTGTCTTAGTCCGGTCACTAACTTTTATCATTTCGGCCGGGTTAGGGTAATTTGAATATAAGGTAGGTTTTCCGTCCTCACCTCTGATCGGTAAATAAGAAGGATAAGTCAATGCTGATTGTATGGCATCGTACCCATTTCCACCCCCACCGCCACCGGAAGTTGAATTTGTATATTTATTTTCATTTACATTGACAATTGCTGTCAACTTAAGAAATGGAAGCAATTGTGAAGAAATGTTTGTCCGAAGAGCATAACGTTCCATAGCGGAGTTTTCTACCGTACCTTCCTGTTTGTAATAATTTCCGGACAGATAATATTTCAGCAGTTTAGAACCACCCGTAATTGTGATATTATGATTATTGATGCTACCATCCTTTAATACACAATCCAGCCAGTCTGTTGTTTGAGCGGCAGCTATCTGTTGAGGTGAGAATTGAGGTACCCATTTATTATCAAAAGGTTTATCACCATAAGGATACATACCATTCGTAAATAAATAGTTTTCTTTATTGAAAATGTTGGCAACATTCATATATTCTTCCCCACTCAAAGGTTCCAGATACGGATAGTTTTTCACGATAGAATAATTTCCTTCATAAGTGATTTGGGGACGAGTTTCAGTACCTTTCTTTGTAGTGATCAATACGACCCCATTGGCTGCACCAATTCCATAAATGGAGGCAGATGCATCCTTTAACACTTCGATAGATTCAATATCGGCAGGATTAAGTCCGGCCAATCCCGAACGATTGATAGAGTTGGGCATAACCTGATTTCCATTTCCAACCTCTAAAGAAGTGGAAGGCATCATTACTCCATCTACTATAAAAATGGGAGTACCTGCCCCACGAATTGAAAGGTCAACTGCTCCACCCGGTTGCGGGCTTGTCAACGTAGCTTCCAGTCCGGCAGCCCGCCCAAGCAGCATCTGTGACATATTACTTGTTGCGGCTCGCGATATTTTTTCCGTTTTTACCGTTGCAATGGAAGTGGTCAGATTCTTACGGGTGGTCGTTCCATACCCTACCACAACAACTTCATCCAACTGTTTCGAATCTTCTTTCATCGTCACATTCAACGTCATCGGTCGGGTAATTTTCTGCGTATATGTAGTGTAACCTATTGAAGTAAATTTCAGTGTCGAGCCTTCCGGAACTTGCAACTGGTAATTGCCATCTATACCGGTTATGGTTCCTTGAGTAGCCCCTTCTATCATCACAGTCACTCCCGGAAGAACCTCTCCGGATTCGTCCACTACCTTTCCGGTCACTTTGACCGGCTGTTTGTTATCCTGTGGTTGAGATGAAACTTTGTTTAATACAATCTGACGTTTTTCAATCGTATAAGATACTCCTTCGCCTTTAAAAAGTTTATCCAGTACCAGAGTCATCCGTTCATTTTTCACAGTAATGCTTACTATACGACTTACATCAACAATGTCTTTGTTGTATAAGAAACGATATTCTGTCTGATTTTCGATACTAGTCAAGACCTCCTCTACAGTCACATTCTTCAGTCGCAATGTAATTTTGGCGGATTGTGCCAAGATAGGTATACTGATAGCTTGCAAAGCTATACAAAACAACCATATAGCACAGATTCTCCCCATTTTTACATTTGCAGGTACATTAATTCTCTTTTTCATTTTTCTAATTGAAATAAGTTTCATACCTTTACATGTTTGGTTATTGGTTCTACAAATAAGTTGATTAACGAATAACTGAATCTTTGGAAAGGAAGGTGAGTCAGACCTTCCTTTTTTTATCAGTTGTCGGAAGCTGAATTCACTGATTATGTCTTTCTCATGGCTTGTATTATTTAAAGGTTAATAAATGTGTTTTTCTCTCGTTTCTATCAATAAGACGTTTCTAAAAATAAAAGCCACATTGGATATCGCATTATTTTTTCATCTGCATTATTTTTTCTTCAAACTATCGTTTATCCCAAATAATCTTTCTATTTTTACCCCCAACAATAGAACCTTTACTACAATACTATGCCGAATATCCAACAACAGACTTCCGACGACCGTTTTCTGGTAATAGCACTAAAACAGGATGATAAACAGGCTTTTACCCGACTATTCCATGCTTATTATAAAGATTTGGTGTTGTTTGGCGGTACTTATATTCCGGAGAAATCGACCTGCGAAGATATTGTGCAAAATATCTTTCTCAAACTATGGAATGACCGGAAGTCATTGGAAATAGAGAACTCACTAAAGTCATATTTACTGAAAGCTGTTCGAAACTACTGCCTGGATGAATTGCGCCATCGCAGGATTATAGATGAGCACGTTGCTTATGAACTTAAATCGGGCTCTATAGATATAGATACGACAGAAAACTACATACTGTATTCTGATTTATGCCGGCAACTTAAAAATGCATTGGAACAATTACCTCCTCAAGAAAGAGAAGTGTTCGAGATGAGCCGATTAGAAAATATTAAATATCAGGAAATTGCCAATCGCCTGAATATCTCTGTCAGAACGGTAGAAGTACGTATCAGCAAAGCGTTGAAGCAGCTTCGCATCTTATTAAAAGATTTTTATTTACTACTTTTTTTCTTTCTTTTCCACTAATGGATGTGGGATTTTCTTTCTGAAACGTCTATTATATATAAGGTAAAATGCATATGATAAATAAAGATTCAGACATAGAAATTATAATCTCCAGATATCTCTCGAAAGAGTCTACAGCAGAAGACATTAAGATACTGGATGATTGGATATCAGCTACTCCCGAAAATTATAAAAGCTTTCTGGCACAAAAGAATATATGGGAGATCAGTCACCCGGCCTTTAATCCGGAAGAGATAGATGTGGACAGTGCGCACAGAAAAGTAATGGAGCAGATTCTCCATCAAAACCGGCCGCCGGTTTCCGTTCGTCCTAAGTTGTCCTTCCTGCACTATTGGCAGCAAGTGGCAGCTATCTTACTTCTTCCTTTACTGATATTATCTGCTTATCTTTATTTTAAACCCGCTTCTCAAATTGCAGAGACTTATCAGGAGCTATTCACTCCTTATGGCACTTGGTCGGTAGTTAATCTGCCTGACGGTTCTAAGGTTTGGCTAAATGCCGGAAGTTCTTTAAAGTATCCGACTCAATTCAATGATAAGCAAAGAGTTGTTTCAATGCAGGGTGAAGCCTATTTTGAAGTAGAATCCGATAAAGAGCATCCCTTCATCGTAAAAACAAAACAACTGACTGTAGAAGCTACCGGCACAGCATTCAATGTGAATGCATACGCTCCGGATCATGTAGCAGCAGTGACGTTAGTAAAAGGAAAGGTCGCAGTCACTCTTGACCAGAAAAAGACGATTTCCCTTTCACCGGGAGAGAAGATTGACTATAATCTAGGCACTGCTCTATATAACGTCAATAAGACCAATACTTATAAATGGTGCTCATGGAAAGATGGAATACTCATTTTTAGAGATGACCCGCTGGAATATGTATTCAAGCGTTTGGGACAGACTTATAACGTGGAATTTATTCTGAAAGACGCCGAACTAGGAAAGTATTCCTATAAAGCGACTTTTGAAGGTGAATCTTTAAATGAGATTTTGCGCTTGCTTGAAATGAGTGCACCTATTCGCTGTAAAGAGGTTAGTAACCGCAACAGCAATAATGAGAAGTTTGAAAAGCAGCGTATAGAGGTGAGTAGGATTGTAGGGAAATAAGTTTGTATTAGTACAAACTTAATCGTATGGCTTCAAATTAATTTCATTTGGTAGTATTAAGTTGTACGACACCCGGGTCTCATGCACACCGACACCCGGGTGTTGAACATGCTGACACCCGGGTGTCAAGCATCATGAGACCCGGGTGTCGTACAACTTATTCTTGCAGTATCTTTTTTTCTTCTCTACTATAAGTTATGATCCCAACCACTATTAATTAAAATCATTAGTCCCATAACAGTACAGAAACGAATTTATTACTTCATCTTGTATACCAGCGTTCCTCCTTTTACAATATCCTCATGCGAGATTGTTTTCTTCGTATATGGTTCGCCATTCAATGTAATACTATCTACATATTTATGTTCTTTCGACAAATTCTCCGCAATAATTGTGAAAGTCTTGCCATCGGCCAAATGCAAGGTCATCTTCGGCAACTGTGGAGCACCGAATACATATTCCGCACTTACCGGATCTACCGGATAGAATCCCATCGCACTAAGCATATACCAAGCAGACATCTGTCCGCAATCATCATTTCCGCAAAGTCCGTCGGGTTTGTTTTTATATTGAGTATCAAATATTTCACGAACCAATTCCTGTGTACGTTCCGGACGACCAGCCAGTGCATACAAATAAGTCACATGATGGCTTGGTTCATTTCCATGAGCATATTGCCCGATTAATCCAGTAACATCTGCTAAACTTTCACCTTCTAGCTTAACCGTAAACAATGAGTCTAATTTATTCAAGAAAGGTTTTTCTCCCCCAAACAACTGGATTAATCCTGGAACATCATGTTGTACATGCCAAGTATATTGCCATGCATTTCCTTCCGTATAATCTCCACCGACACTTTCAGAATGTGCCAATGCACTTGGATTAAACGGAGCTTTCCAAGTTCCGTCAGCTTTGCGCGGACGCATGAACTTCGTCTCCGGATCGAAAAGATTCTTATAATAGTCAGCACGTTTCGCAAAATAAGCGGCATCTTCCTCTTTACCCATACGACGTGCCATATCGGCAGCAGCATAATCATCATATACAGATTCTAAAGTGGAAGATACAGATTCTGCTTTTATCAGATCTGTCGGGAAATAACCATATTTCGTATAAACCTCCCAATCAGACTTCAACGGATGAGATACAGTCTGCGTCTTCTTTATTATATTGAAAGCACGTTCAGCGTCAAAGCCACGGAATCCTTTGCGATAAGCCTCGGCAATGACTGATACGCCATGATTACCAATCATACAGAAATTCTCTTTTCCCCACAATCCCCAAATAGGCAGGAAGCCTTGCACTTCACCCTGTTCGATGAGAGAATTCACAAAACCGTCCACACGTTCGGGAATCACTAATGTATAAAACGGATGAGCGGCACGGTAAGTATCCCACAAAGAGAACGTAGAATAGAAAGCACCAGTTCCGGCTTTTACAATAGAGTCGGCGGCATTACGATACATACCATCTACGTCCGAAATTTGATTAGGCTGAATCAATGCGTGGTAGAAACAAGTATAGAAATTTGTCTTTTCATCATCGGTACCCTCTATTTCAATACGGCTCAAATAGTTATTCCATTCATTGTGGGCGGTAGCTCTTACTCCTTCAAAATCCCAGGCAGGAATTTCTGCTTCCAGATTCTTTTTAGCCCCGTCTATGCTGGTGGTGGAAAGAGCCACTTTCATCATCAGCTCGTCTCCCGGCTGCATGTCAAAAGAGGCAATGATGCGTTTTCCTTTTTCTGTTTCGCCCATCGGAAGATAAAGTGAATCGACTACCGGACGGTTGAATTTCATCACAAAGAAATAATCTTGATTGACCCATACCGTGTTATTGACATGTCCTGTCAGTGTTTGATCATCTTCCCAGTTCACTTCACAACTGTTGACTTGTGAATGATATTGTTCTTCTCTCCATGCAGGGCCATGTTGTAAGTCAATCAATATAGAGGCAGAATCAGCCTTGTGATAAGTATAGCGGTGAAGGGCAGCATGGATAGAGGCAGTCAGTTCTGCTTTTACCTGTGGATCAGAGAGCTCTGCGGTGTAATATCCCGGAGTAGCCGCTTCTTTATCTTTAGGAAAATGACTACGATAAGCATCCCACGCACGGGCACGTGTGCCAGTGACCGGCATCACCAAAATATCACCTAAATCCATACATCCCGTTCCATTCAGATGTGTTTGAGTAAATCCCCAAATCAGGGAATCCTCATAAACATATTCAGAACAATAGCGCCAACCAACTGCTCCCGTCACAGGACTGGTCTGGATCATACCGAAAGGATAACACGCGCCTGGAAATGTATGACCATTATCAGCAGCACCGATAAAGGTATTAACGTATTGAGTATAATCCTTTGTTTCCGCTTTTTCAGTCGGAGTACAGGAAGAATAGAAGAACAAGCCTGCTGCTAAAGCTGCAGCCACAAAAGGGGTTTTTCTTTTCATGGTAAATAGATTGTTAAGTTAATGTCGCATTACATATGCTGATATTTATTTAATTTTTCACGATAATAGTTGTGCCACAAAATTAGAGAATTCTTCTCATTTAAAAGGATTAGATACAGACAAATATACTTAAATCTTGCAGGAAAGAAGCTTCTATTTATATCGATTCGCTGTGATAAAACAAAAATTCGTACGACTTATTGAATAAATATCAACTCAATTATTTATCTTTGTTAGCTTAATAACAAGCTGGCGCAAAAAACAATAAGTATAATGAAAGATTTCTTGAAATTTACACTTGCCACGGTGACAGGTATCATTTTGTCAAGTATTGTATTATTTATAATCAGCATGGTAACGCTGTTTGGCATCATGTCCGCTTCGGACACGGAAACAATCGTAAAAAAGAATTCCGTAATGATGCTCGACTTAAACGGAACGTTAGTTGAACGTACGCAAGAAGATCCGCTAGGTATTTTATCACAGTTGTTTGGTGACGAATCTAACACGTACGGACTGGACGATATTCTCTCTTCCATCCAGAAGGCTAAAGAAAACGAAAATATCAAAGGGATTTATTTGCAAGCAAGTTCACTAGGTACCTCTTATGCTTCCTTACAAGAAATCCGTAATGCACTGCTCGATTTCAAGGAGAGTGGAAAGTTCGTCATTGCTTATGCCGACTCCTATACGCAGGGGCTTTATTATCTTTCCAGCGCAGCCGATAAGGTGCTGCTCAATCCCAAAGGAATGATTGAATGGAGAGGTATCGCTTCCGCTCCCTTGTTCTACAAAGACCTGCTACAAAAAATAGGAGTTGAGATGCAGGTGTTCAAGGTGGGCACTTACAAATCCGCCGTGGAGCCGTTTATTGCAACAGAGATGAGCCCTGCCAATCGCGAACAAGTGACAGCATTTATCACTTCCATCTGGGGACAGGTGACGGAGGGGGTTTCTGCTTCCCGCAATATTCCAGTAGATTCTCTGAATGTTTATGCCGATCGCATGTTAATGTTCTATCCGTCAGAAGAGAGTGTAAAGTGCGGATTGGCTGATACCTTGATTTATCGCAATGATGTGCGCAATTATCTTAAAAAACTGGTAGAGATAGATGAGGATGACAATCTCCCGATAGTAGGATTAAGCGACATGATGAACGTAAAGAAGAATGTGCCAAAAGACAAAAGCGGCAATATCGTAGCTGTTTATTATGCATCCGGTGAAATTACAGACTATCCGAGCTCCGCAACTTCCGAGGACGGAATTGTTGGTTCGAAAGTCATTCGTGACCTGCGTAAATTGAAAGATGATAATGATGTGAAAGCTGTTGTACTTCGTGTCAATTCTCCGGGGGGAAGTGCTTTTGCTTCAGAACAAATCTGGCATGCAGTGAAAGAGTTGAAAACAAAGAAACCGGTCATTGTCTCTATGGGGGATTATGCCGCGTCAGGAGGTTACTATATCTCTTGCGTTGCCGACACGATTGTTGCAGAGCCTACTACCCTGACTGGGTCTATCGGAATATTCGGTATCATTCCCAATGTAAAAGGATTGACTGATAAAATCGGTTTAAGTTATGATGTAGTTAAGACGAATAAATATGCTGATTTCGGGAATATCATGCGCCCGTTCAACGAGGATGAAAGATCCTTGCTTCAAATGATGATTACCGAAGGATACGACACCTTTGTCAGCCGTTGTGCCGAAGGACGCCACATGACAAAGGAAGCGATCGAAAAGATTGCCGAAGGCCGTGTATGGACCGGGGAAACCGCTAAAAAGTTAGGATTGGTAGACGAATTAGGCGGCATTGACAAAGCACTGGATATTGCCGTGGCAAAAGCCGGTATCGAGGGCTACACCGTTGTTTCTTATCCTGCAAAACAAGATTTCTTTTCTTCCCTGCTTGATACGAAACCGACGAATTACGTAGAATCACAATTGCTGAAAAGTAAGTTAGGTGAGTTCTACCAACAATTCGGTTTACTAAAAAATCTGCAAGAACAATCCATGATTCAGGCTCGTATTCCGTTCGAACTGAATATTAAATAAACTGCCATACATGGACGAACACTTTATCAAGATACATAAGTGGCTCTACCCTGCCTCCTGGCTCTACGGAGCAGCGGTAATGATGAGAAATAAACTCTTTGACTGGGAAGTGCTCCAATCAAAGAGTTTTGATATACCTATCATCAGCGTAGGCAATCTCGCTGTTGGAGGAACAGGGAAAACTCCGCACACTGAATATCTGATAAAGTCTCTTTGTAATCAATATAATGTAGCTGTATTAAGTCGGGGGTACAAACGGCATACGAAAGGTTATGTGTTGGCTACTCCGGAAAGTACGGCAAGAAGCATTGGCGACGAACCGTACCAGATGCATCAAAAATTCCCGTCTGTCACAGTAGCTGTCGACGAAAAGCGTTGTCATGGCATAGAAAAGCTGCTTGCCCTGCAAAAGCCTTCAATAGATGTTATCCTGTTGGATGACGCTTTCCAGCACCGATATGTCAAACCGGGATTGAGTATTCTGTTAACGGATTATCACCGGCTGTTTTGTGACGACACTTTGCTCCCCGCAGGACGACTTCGTGAGCCAATTAACGGCAAAAACCGGGCACAAATCGTTATTGTCACCAAATGTCCGCAGGACATCAAGCCTATTGATTATAATATCATCACGAAACGACTGAACCTTTATCCATATCAACAGTTATTCTTTTCATCGTTCCGGTATGGCAACCTGCAACCTGTGTTTCCTATGATGGTTCCGGACACAGATACCCCTTCGGCAAACAATGAAATTGCTTTGTCCTCACTGACAAATACAGATATATTATTGATGACCGGAATTGCCTCACCGGCTCCCATTCTTGAAAGGCTGAAAGATTGTACCCAACAAATAGATTTATTATCGTTTGACGATCATCACAATTTCAGCCATCGGGATATCCAGCTTATCAAAGAACGGTTTCATAGGCTGAAAGGAGAACGCCGGTTGATTATTACTACCGAAAAAGATGCAACACGCCTGATTAACCATCCGGCTTTGGACAAGGAATTGAAACCATTTATCTACGCCTTGCCTATTGAAATTGAAATATTACAAAATCAACAAGATAAATTTAACCAACATATTATTGACTATGTTAGAGAAAATACAAGAAACCGCAGCTTATCTGAAAGGTAAGATGCACACCAGCCCGGAAACAGCCATTATACTTGGTACCGGACTTGGCAGTTTGGCAAACGAAATCACCGAGAAGTATGAAATAAAGTATTCGGATATCCCCAACTTCCCGGTATCTACCGTCGAAGGTCATAGCGGTAAGCTGATTTTCGGCAAACTAGGCAATAAGGATATCATGGCCATGCAAGGACGCTTCCACTATTACGAGGGTTATTCTATGAAAGAAGTGACTTTCCCTGTACGTGTGATGCGCGAATTAGGAATCAAAACCTTGTTTGTATCCAACGCCAGTGGCGGAACAAATGCAGACTTCGAAATCGGTGATTTGATGATTATCACCGACCATATCAACCATTTCCCCGAACATCCGCTTCGTGGAAAAAATATCTCATACGGTCCTCGTTTCCCGGATATGAGCGAAGCATACAGCAAGGAACTGATTCGTAAAGCTGACGAGATTGCCAAAGAAAAAGGAATCAAAGTACAACACGGAGTGTATATCGGTACACAAGGTCCTACTTTCGAAACTCCTGCCGAATATAAACTATTCCATATCCTTGGCGCCGACGCTGTTGGTATGTCTACCGTTCCGGAAGTAATTGTAGCCAACCATTGTGGCATCAAAGTATTTGGTATTTCCGTCATTACCGACTTGGGAGTAGAAGGAAAAATCGTAGAAGTAACGCACGAAGAAGTTCAGAAAGCAGCCGACGCCGCTCAACCGAAAATGACAACAATCATGCGCGAACTTATCAACCGTGCCTAAACAATTACCCCGATTTATGAGAACTGAAATAGCATCTCTCGGTGAGTTTGGTCTGATTGACCGCCTCACCGAGGGTATCAAACTAGAAAATGAATCCAGTAAATATGGAGTGGGCGACGATGCCGCCGTTCTCTCCTACCCTTCAGAAAAGCAAGTATTGGTAACAACCGACCTGCTTATGGAAGGTGTACATTTTGATCTGACTTATGTTCCCTTGAAACATTTGGGATATAAATCAGCAGTCGTTAATTTCTCCGATATTTATGCCATGAACGGCACTCCCCGGCAGATTACGGTATCTCTTGGCCTTTCCAAGCGTTTCAGCGTAGAGGATATGGACGAGCTTTATTCCGGTATTCGTCTGGCTTGCCAGCAATATAACGTCGACATTGTGGGAGGTGATACAACTTCCTCCCTTACAGGGCTTGCTATCAGCATCACATGTATCGGCGATGCTGACAAGGATAAAGTGGTTTACCGTAATGGAGCAAAAGAAACTGACCTAATCTGCGTCAGCGGTGACCTAGGAGCAGCCTATATGGGTTTACAACTATTGGAGCGCGAGAAAGTCGTACTAAAAGGTGATAAAGACATTCAACCGGACTTCACCGGCAAAGAATACTTGTTAGAACGCCAGTTAAAACCGGAAGCACGTAAGGATATCATTGAGAAACTAGCTGCCGCCAATATTGTCCCAACCTCTATGATGGACATATCTGACGGTCTGTCATCAGAATTGATGCATATCTGCAAACAAAGCAATGCCGGTTGCCGCGTGTACGAAGAACATATTCCGATCGATTATCAGACGGCTGTTATGGCTGAAGAGTTTAACATGAATCTGACGACTTGCGCCTTGAATGGCGGAGAAGATTATGAACTACTCTTTACTGTTTCTATCGCCGATCATGAAAAAGTATCACAAATGGAAGGAGTGCGCCTCATCGGACATATCACCAAACCCGAACTTGGCTGTGCATTAATTACGCGTGACGGCCAAGAATTTGAATTGAAAGCACAAGGATGGAATCCATTGAAGGAGAATAAACAATAGTTTCTATCACTTTTCTGAAATATTTTCCATCCCATACAACACTGATAATAAGCAGACTAGCTTTTTATCAGTGTTTTTTATTTCCAGAAGACTTGCAGAATCCAAAAGTTTCACTACCTTTGCAACCGCAAAAGAGATATTACCGGACCGAACAACCACAAGGTGCCATAGCTCAGTTGGTAGAGCAAAGGACTGAAAATCCTTGTGTCCCCGGTTCGATTCCTGGTGGCACCACTAACGATTCGGTTAAATTCTCGAAACCCATTGAAATACAGTCATTTCAATGGGTTTTCTTTTATACTCCAACATGCAATTTCTTGCCGATTTGAGTATCTGGAAATGTCCTATTCGGTGGCTTTTTCAGAGTCCCTTCAAAAAACCACCGACTGTACTATATTTCATTCATTTACAACCATTTGCGCTAATCATTTTTAGGAGCAAAAGCATACTTTTGCATACCTGCTTGAATGTAATGGAAATAATGGAAAAAAGAAAAGCTAAAAAGGTTCTTTCTTTGCTGGCAAATAGAATGTGACAGGAAACAGAGAGAATCTTAAAACTAAAAAAACGGTGGTTTTTCAGACTATGTCTACAAAAAAGCCACCGATTTTAACTTTCACCCAACTTCCAATTCATCTTTCAAGTTGACGGAATTACTAATTCTATTTACCAACTTAAAGGAAAAAGGTTATGAAACAAGGAACAATGAAGATTCTGTTTTTCGTTCTCAAAACGAAATTATTAAAAAATGGTGAAGCACCTATCCTAATGCGGATCACAATTAACGGTCAATACGAAGAAACACGAATCCAAAGAAGCGTTCCTCTCAAACTGTGGAATGCAGCCAAAGGATGCAGCAAAGGAAAAGACCGGGCTTCCAATGAACTCAACAGTTATTTATCCGAATTAGCCACACGTGCATTGGAAAAATACAAGGAACTCATACTGGAACAGGCAATATCCACTCCCTCTTTAATACTAAAACGCATATTCGGCAAGGATACGGAAATGCGTACCCTACTTGGAACAATACGACAAGAAATTAAGGATATGGAGAAAGTTGTGAATATTGACTATGCACCGGTAACCATTAACCGTTACAGGAATGTACTGAAGAAACTCGAAAACTCCATTACTGCATTTTATGGCAAAGAAGATATTACTTTTCACGAACTCACACCAGAATTTATAAAAGCCTTTGATATGCATCTAAAAACAGAAGCAGGTTTGTGCCGTAACACCATTGTCCGCTATATGAAATGTTTCAAAAAGATCACAAATATGGCACTGGCTAAAGGATGGATGAAGAAAGATGCGTTTTACGGATATAAAATGGAACAGGATGAAACAGATCCTGTATTCCTTACATATGACGAATTACAGACCATTATGAATAAGGATTTCACTATACCACGGCTGGCTCTGGTACGGGATATTTTCATTTTTGCCTCATTCACCGGTCTGGCATTTGCCGATGTGTCCACACTCAGAAAAGAAGATTTGGTACAGGATAACAATGGAGATTGGTGGATCAGGAAAGGAAGAATCAAATTAGTACACCGGCGTAAAGCATCTTCAATCTGTAATATCCCTCTACTTCCCGTTCCGCTTGCCATATTAAAGAAGTATGAAAATAATCCTGTCTGCATCAAAAAAAGATGCTGTCTCCCGGTTCCCTGCAATCAGAAAATGAACAGCTACCTCAAAGAAATTGCAGATTTCTGCGGGATTAAGAAAAATATCACCACTCATACTGCTCGACATACATTCGGGACTACCATTACACTCGCTAACAATGTCCCCCTACAGGACGTATCGGTTATGCTTGGACATGCTTCCACACGAATGACACAACATTATGCCCGAGTAATGAATACCAGTCTAAAAAAATCGATGAACCATGTAAAGGAACGGTTGTCACAATAAACTGGTTGGTCCTAAGTAACCGTTACAGTTATTTAGGACCAGTCACCTTTCCCAATTATAGAAGTTGCGCATTGATTTCATTTCTAAACTTCACCGGATCGACAATAAACTCAAATGTATTTGTAACACCACCAGTCGTTACGACAACCGCCCCAAAACCGAGAATACGTCCTAAAACACTTTGAGTTACCCGCAATCCCTCACATTTATTCAATGACAACTCAAGAGCATCACGGCTAAAGAATCCAGATTTTAAAACAACTTTTTTATTGGTTACTACATATTCAGCACCCAGCTTGAGAAAAGTTCTCTTAACCAGTTGAAGCAATCCCAACAACAAGAAAATCAAACCTGTATAGTACAAGAAACCGGATGGTACCAAAGAAAAAAACGCTCCCAATAAAATCAAAACAACCGGACATACAAAAATATACCAGTGAATATCCGCCCTATATTTTATTTCCTCACCCGCCTGCAGATTGTTTTGAATATAACTCATTGCCTTATTAATTTATGGATTGTGTATTTTTCTGATAATAGGACAAAGATATATATTAATTGGAATAAAAAAATAATAAATGGAGCATTTTTTACATCTTTATAATTTTACCGACAACTTGTAAAAGACATTAAACCTCCACAATATCCCAACCATAAAGCCATATGAACAAAAAGTAATCCGATATAAGATACCCAATGTAAGTTTCAAGTCTTTTTCTGTTAGTTCCATACAGAAACTCATATTTCAACTTCTTACCTGCAAAAATAGTCCGTGTCCTCCGGATTGGACAAGGCAGCCCTATGGGCTGGTTGGCAAGCAAAAAATCATCCTCGCTACGCTCCGGTATTTTTTCCTGCCAAGCCTTGTACAATCCCGGACACGAACAGCCCGGCAAGTAAGAAATCGAAATACTGGCTCCACGGAGCCGGTGATGTCTAATTTAAATCATTTAAGTATGGCTGAAATAACAGAAATGCAGGTTCACGAAGAACGAGTAATGCACCTTGTAGAAAGTAATGGTAACCGGACAATCACTCCGCTTACAGAAACAAATGCACACCGCGTAAAATCCATCCGGCAGATCGGAACAAACAGGGATGCGGTCGCCTTCCATTTCCGCAAGAAAAGCACAGGTATGCACATGTATATCCATACCTATACGGAAAACGGTGAAGAAAAGGAGCTGCATCCTGCCGACTTCAAGAGTTGGGAAGCAGTAGAATTCAAGTATCCCGGTTATCTGGAAGAACTGGAGAAAATCGCCACTGACGCCTATCGTTGGAATTCCCATGATCCGGAAGCGAGAGCTGAAACAGACATCATGGGATATGAAAAGCAACTCCATGAAGACCTGAAGAAAATACCGGAAGCAAAAAAACAGGATTACATCAATACTTACAAAAGTAAAATATCCGTTTTATTCCACAGCCTATCACGCTGCGCAAACCCGATGGTGACAGGGCGAAGCGGATTCAACTTCCAAAGGAATAAAAAGGCACAAAATACCTATCAGAACAGATACGACGAATTCCTACAATGGCGTGAGAAATTTCTAAAAGCCATGCAACAGCTCACGGAAAAAGACAGACCCGAAGAAGAGAAACGGGAGGAAACATGGCACAAGCTGAAACGTGAAATTGCAAGCAGTGCGGACACGATCCATGAAATTGATACGGGAAAAGCCAGAGGATATAACCGGGCACTCTTTGTAAGCAGCATTTTCAACAAGGTCAGCACATTTGCCGGGCGTGGTGAAGTGGAGATCGTACAGAGGGCCATCGATTTTATTTCCGAATACAATGCCGGTGTAAAAAAGCCTGTCATCACACCGCGACACCGTTTCTTCCAGCTCCCAGAAGCGGCCAGACGGATGCGGGAAAAATTAAAGGTAACCAGAGAGCAGGAAAACAGGGAAGTAACATTTGAGGGAGGCACCCTCGTCTGGAACTATCAGGAAAGCCGTCTGCAGATTCTTTTCAACAAAATACCGGAAGAGAGCAAACGCCGGGAACTCAAATCATCCGGTTTCCATTGGTCACCCAAGAACAGGGCATGGCAGCGGCAACTCAATCCGAATGCAGTGTCTGCAGCAAAGAGAATCTTAAACCTCCAAAATATCTGACCATGAAAAAAGAACATCTCAAATTTGTCATTGACTCCCGCTGTTTTCGCGGAAGCTGCATCACATCCATGTCGGACGGCATACACTGCGACTACGACGGCAGCACATTGGAAGAACTCAAGAAACAGGAGAACAATCCTTTTCTGATTGCGGTAACAAGAAATACCATATACAAAAAGTCACGTATTTATGACAGATCATTATGCCGCCCCTTTCATGAGATAACGGAAGAAGACTATTATAACTGTATGAATGAGCTGCCTCCCGTCCGTCTGAAACATCATTCATTTTTTCTCGGTGAGCCCTATCACGGGAGCCTGTATATGTTCTGTTTCACCATCGGAAAGCGCTTTTTCCGGGGACTGCGTCCGGTCATGACGCCACAGACCGAGCTGGAACGGCAAATGAACGAGCATTACCGCAACATCACATTCAAGGGTAAAATCACCAAAGGAAAAGCGGAGAGAATTACAGGCAAAGACAAGCAGGAGATTATCACCATTCCCTATTCATTCACCGACAAGGAAAACAGGGAACGTTTCATCTGCAACATGGTGACCGGACAGAATGACGGCGGGGACATCCGAAAGGCCAGAAAAGACATGGCAAACATACTGATCAGCCTGAGGAGACATCATTTCCTGTATTTCTCCGGATATGGCAGCCATGATGACATGGAAACATTTCTGGATGAAGTGGAGAAGAAAAAATACACCATAGTAGCAAAAGGAGCTTTCTTCCAGTTTCCTTTATGTCGTGATTCCGTCTCATTTATCGGAACCGTCAAGGAAACCGGAGAGACCTTCTTCTACCGGATTTATGACCGGGAACTGTTCCTGAACGTCCTGCACAGGCTCCGAACCGTCAAGAGGGAAAATACCATCTGAATAAAAACAATCCTACAAAAAATACAACCGTCATGAAGAATACAAAATCATGGAAAGATTATGTTCCCCAGTCGGTCAGCCTGTATCATGCGGACTACCGGGAGAACCTGAATGAGTACGAGGACCTGCAGGACCGGTGCATACGAGAAAACAATCTGAAGAAGCTCTATGAAAGAGTCCTCGAACGTTATCGTGAGCAGAAAGCGGATAATCTGCTCCGGATACTCGATGAAATCAAAGAAGCGATGGTCATAGAGGGAAGAAAGGAAGAGTTTGAGAAGTATTATAACGAAATCACGGAGCTGATCCGCCAGAGAAACGATACTGATCCAACAGACTCCCTTATTAAGAATTCTTCCGCCATCAATATGTTCTACTCTCCCGGCATAAAAATAGAAGAGCATATAGGAAAAGAATCCAGAGCCATGTCCTGCTACAAAATCAGGCGTGCCCTGAAACTGAAGAAAGGACAGTTTGACACACTAATTGAAGAACTGGTGGATAACGCCACATACGGCGGTGAACTACGTATTTATTTCAATGCCGGGTTCAATGAACTTGTCACAAACGACAACGGAAATGATTTCAGGACCATACGTTTCCACGGGGATGTCATCGTAGCCGTCGCCAACAGTTTCAACGGTTCCGGCTACCACATCAGCCTGCCCCTGGACATTACGTTTCCATTCGTCAGGGACAGATTGTTTGTAGATTCACAGGTACGTTATTCCTACGCAACCGAAGTATGCGGAATGTACAGGGACTGGTGCGACTCCACCAACTGGGAAACCGGATACAAAACTGTCGGGAATACAGGCAGGAACAGTCAGAAAGAAAAAACATTATTAACCAATTAAAACGGAATATCATGAAAATCATGTGCAACCAGGAGTACTATGAACAGGTAGTACAGTATGCGGAATCAATCAGGGACACTTCACTGCAGAACTGCATGGAACGCCTAAAAGCATGGGAAAAGAATCCGGACCGCCCGTGTGAGATAGAGCTATACCACGACTGGGCGCCCTATTCGTTCGGATTCACCCAAAGATACCCGGACGGCAGCAGAGGGATTGTCGGAGGACTTCTCTATCACGGTTCACCGGATGAATCGTTTGCCGTACAGCTGACTCCTTTCAAAGGATGGCAGATACACACTTAAAATTTCCGGAATATGGAAGAATGGATGCAGTACGCCAAAGACATGGCGAAAGCGGAAAAGGAGCTGAAGATCGAACAATGGGTAATCATCTCCTTTTACAGAGTTACGGAGCGGGGTGAAAAGATCCCGCTCTTCAAGTACGACCTGCCACGCCGGGTGGCGGACAAATATGACTGGGTCATACTATGGCGGAAGGCAAAACTGACCTGCCGGTATCCCAGAGGAAAGGTTACGCATACATACTACCTGTATGACAGGCACAGCGGGGAAGACTATTCATTCGGTTCCTGCCTATCTTCACTGGCGTCCGCCAAAGCGCAGGTTACAAAAATGGAACGGACCATAAAGGAATATGTCACATGGCAAAGGCGGAACAACCTCTTCTTTGACGAACGGGCGGACGAAATGCTTCAGAAGGCTGTCGCCAAACTCAAAACAAAAAAGGAGAATGTGCGGAAAGCTGAAAAACGGCTGCATCAGAAAGTCGAAAAGCACCAATGCGAAATACGGAAATAACAGAACGGATTACGCATTCTCATTTCTTGCCGCAAAGATAGCCGTTTGCCGGGCGGATTACGCAAGGCGGTCCTGCGGACTGGTTGACGGAAAAAAATCATCCTCGCTACGCTCCGGTATTTTTTTCCGCCAAGCCTTGCCGCAATCCCCGGCAAACGGACAACACACCCAACAAGAAATAAAAATGCCTGTCTCACGCAGGCTCATGTATAACTAAAATCAATCAGTCATGATTACGGATGAAAGAACCCAGAACAAACTGTACGCGGATACGGAAACGACACTCTTCCGGTTGGAAAACAAGCCGGAAGCGGTATCACGGATAATGGAAATCATACGGGATACTCCCGAATATGTACAACTTATGCATTCTCTTCCCACATACGCGGAAGAAGACCGGCAGGCGGCATGGTGGCAAGGCAAGGAATCGGACTCCCTGCTGGCAGAACTGCTGCATGTACTTGAACTCTACACACCGGAAGGATTCATACTGGGACCGGTGAGCGGCAGAACGCACGCTTTCGGATATGCAGACCCGGAATATGTAAAGAATCTGATCTACAGGATAGAGATCGAGCTTGACTGGGGATATGTGTATGGGAAAAAGAACGAATACAGAAAGAAAAAGAAACTATATGCGGAAATAGCGGAGATATTCACCGCGGGCGGATATACGGCAGAGATGGGAAAAAGAGGAAAAGGATGCAGGATAACAAAAGGGAATACAAGGCTGTATTCGCATTATGGCTGGATTACCGGCCAATGTGATGCCACACACCTGGTCGGGGTGGTTACCCTGCTGCTCGGGGAGAGCAGGAGATTCAGATTTATAAAATGTGCCCTGCTTGATTTTGTATTCAGTTTCACCAGGGAAGAGGAGCTCGAATATTACCGGCAACAACACAAGACAACCATATACTATCAGATATTCGACCTTTTCAGAAGGAAACCGTGGACCGTTACCGACAATCTCATGACGGTAGCTTCAGAAATCAATATACCGACAAAAGAGCATCCGGAAGGATTAGACTGTGATTGCCCCGCCTGTCAATATGTCCGGGAAGCCTACCGGAAACTCATAGAAAACGGTTATCTGGAAGAATACACCCAAACCCGGATCAGAGAAGAGACCCTATGCGCAAGGGCTACCGAAAAAGGAATATCAAAAAATATATTTTATGGAACTCAGCTATAGCCGGTTATTGCTCATCTCCCTGTGGCAGTACAACCACCATGAGGAGGAAGGGCTGACCCGGAGTCTTTTCGAAGAGACCTTCGGCAAGATGCAGGGCAGCCATTATTACGACAAGTGGATGAACTCTTTCAACCGGAACCTTTGGGACATGATCGCTTATTTCAGGGGGGAAGGTGAAAACGGACAGAAGTTCTGTGACATGTTAGGCAAACAAATCGAAGTATACCGTGAAAATAGAAAACACTATGGAATTTACTGACCTTTATACAGTGGAAAGCCTGCAATGCTTCAACGGTTTCCATAACCGCGGGTATCAGGTAAACCGGAGTGACACGGACAAGGTAAACCGTCTCATTGCAACAATCCGGCAGGAGCGGGAAAAGAACATCGGACCGGTAGCCGGTGACAGCATAGAGTATACCTGCCGGAACGGCGACTGGTTCCATTCGGCACATATCGAGGACATACGGAACGGGCATTTAAAAATCTGTCTTTCCGGGAGCGTTCCATTCTGCTATGAGAACGGCGCCGGTACCGGCTATAATGTCCATGAAGGGATATGGACTTATCCGGGAAAGGCTCTCCTGAAACCGGCAGGCAGCAGGCTCAAACAGTTCAGGACATGGGGACATACCGGAAAATGCGCCAACGGAGAAGTATATTTCATGGCCTTCGTACGTTCATGGAAATATACGGAGCCGGAACCCCTATATGACAGATATACCACCAGGCACTGGAGCAAATATCTCATCAACAGGCTGCCTGATCCGGAAAACAAAGGCGAGTTCTTCTATATGTCCGAAGGATTCACCCTCTATTCCCGTGCGGAACTGGACAAGCTCGTCAGGATGCTTCACGGGAAACTCTTCACAGGAATATACAGGAACTCGCTCGTCCTATGGGGATACCACATGAACTGGGAGCTACTCACGGAACAGGAATGGAACAATACAAAAGCCGAAATACACATATCCTTTCTCGGAGAGTCCCCCGTGAAAATAATAACCTGCGATGATACCCGTACAATAACCGTCTATAAAAAGAAATGACAATGGCAAAATACGAAACTCCTCCCCCGGTCCGTCCGCTTGAAAAGCTGATAACGGATTTCTCCTGCACAAACGGACTCGACCCCGTCAATGTACTCAATGATTTACTGACCTATATCATCCACGGATTTTCTCCCGGTGCTCCCCCACTGCAGAGCTGGAAATACAAACGGCAGCAGAACATGAAATTCATGGAAATGCTCACCGAATGGGTACGGCTCATGGCAAGCCGGATAAAGGATGATACAAGCTGGTATGACCCTTTCGGGGATTTATACATGGCACTGGTTTCCAGAAGTGCCCAGCAGTCACAGGGGCAATTCTTCACTCCGGTAAATATCTGCGACCTCATGGTGCTGTGTACCCAAACGGAAGAAAAAAAGACCGGCCAGAGGATGGGTGACCCGACATGCGGAAGCGGAAGGTTGCTGCTGGCCTATCATGCACGGAATCCGGGAAACTACCTCATAGGGGAAGACATCAACCGGAACTGCTGCCTGATGACTGTATGCAACATGCTCATACACGGATGTGTAGGAGAAGTCATCTGTCATGACAGCCTGAATCCCGGGAATTTCGTAGACGGCTGGAAGGTCAATCCGATACTTATCCGGACAGGTATTCCTACGATAGAGAGAATGAGTATGGAAGAATACCGGGCAGACAGGAATCTGCCCGCATCCCCTTATCTCATACATAAAACAGCCGCAACGGGTGAGAAAAAACGCAAGGCAGACAGTCTCTCCGCCTTGCAGGCAACTTTCAATATGTAACAGTAATTCCGGGAACCTTATGAGTAATCCAATCATCAGTAGCATCTGCATCTCATGTAGTTGTAACGGGCGGAAAGTCCGGGACTGGAGAATGGTTATATACAGTATTTATAGGCATGCTGTCGGTATGCCCAATTTATTTATCAACTCTTTAAATACAGCAATTATGGAAGTAACAGTAATGCCGAACGCTGCATCGGTACAAAAGCAGCAGGGATTGAACCAGGTAGTTATAAACAAGGTCCAGAAAATGATCGAAGGAAAGCAGCAGAGTGTTATGGGAACAATCACCCGCCTGCTCGAAGAGGGAAAAATAGCGCAGGATTTCATCGCGCCCATCGGGGTGAACCTGCGTAATGAGGACCGCCATCCGGTCATTACATTCCAGGCGGATGAGCAGGTACAGATGAACATGCCGGAAGGAAATTTCAACCTGCACGGGAACGCCATCAGCCAGATTTCCGAAAAGATGAATATTCCGGCCAAATATCTCAGGGAGCTTTCCGCAGGGGACGCCTGGCAAAAGCAGTTGTGCGCAACCATCCTGAACGAACATTCGGGATGGACAGGGCGTACACGGGTACTCATCCGGGCGATAGGCACGGAAATCCGGGGTGTACTCTCCGACTCGTACCGGCGGCTCAATTCAGTGGACATACTCACCGCATTCATCAGGGAAGCGGCAAATAACGGAGCCGTCGTATCGGATGCATATATGAATGACACCAAAGTATGGTGCGAGACAATTCTTCCTACACCGGTTGAAATACCCACCCGTAAAAACGGGACGGTGATCATATTCGCGGGAGCAAGGTTCAGCACATCCGATTTCGGAAACGGTTCGGTGGACATGCGCTCGTTCCTGCTCAACGGGGCTTGTCTGAACGGCATGGTACGTGAATCGGTCATGCGGCAGATTCATCTGGGAGGGCGCCTGCCCGATACGCTTGCGTTCTCACAAAGGACCTATGAGCTGGATACGAAGACTACCGTCTCGGCTGTCAAAGACCTGACAAAAGGGCTTTACAGCAGGGACACGATCATGCAGAAAGCCATCGAAATTCAGGGAGCGTCGGAAATAGACGTAGATTTTGACAAGGAACTAAAATCTCTGGTACAGCGTGGCGCGTTGCTGAAAAACGAAGGGAGGGAAGTGGAAAAGCTCCTGATGAACAATAACCCTGATGACGGTATAACAGGAGGGGCAACACTCTGGAAACTGGCACAGGGCATCACTGCCTTTGCACGGGAACAGGAACCGGAACGCAGTAGGGAGCTGCATGAAATATCCGGGCAACTGATGAACCGGGTGAAAAACAACTAATATGGAATCATAGAATGAAAAATCAGCAGAACTTGCCGGACCTTCCATTGTCCGGCAAGTAACTGTAAGACAGAATCATTCACAACGGACAAATTATCGGACTATTTAAAAATAATTGATATGTGTGTGCTGATACGGATACTTCAACAAGAACTCCTGTATCCGCTTCCTTTGTTCCAGCGCATATGCCATTCCCTCCTCAGTACACATGGCAGCTTCAAACTGTCCTTCCTGCAGCTGGTCCTTACGTATATAAGTTTTATTGAGCCAGATTTTGTCTGATATCTTTTGGATAAAGATCACTCCTTTACCAGTAATACCCAATTGATTGCCGGGATGTTTTTCAATAGGAAAAGGAACACTGCAAATATCTCCATTATGTTTAAAAAACTCCTTGATAACCTCCCTCTTGTCCATCGAAAGGTCCCGCAGTTCACGTTCCCGGTAGCGGTCAAACAGGTGCGAAGTGAAGAATGCGTATTCGTCATCCCTTTCACCGCCACGAACAAGTAGCATGTACCCCTTGCTAGTCAGATAAATCAAATAGACTTTCACATAAGGATGACAGCCATATCGCTGGAATGCTTTCCAACCGGGTGTAAAAGGAAGGACACAAAACGTAGTGTTATGGTCCACTTTATAATCCAACTGCCTGAACCATACATTCTCCTCATTCTTATGCTTAAGAAGATACCGCCGCATACTCTGGCAGTCTATACGCTCCTTGGAACGCAGGAAAAGGGAATCATGAATCTTATCATATTCCCTTGCTATCTCTTCATAGCTCATTGTTTCTACTATCATGGCAAAGTTATAGTTTTTCCATCGGTGGCATGGATGGGATTAATCTGGTAATCTTATCGTTATCTAAAACAAAAAAATTGCACAGCCCAGCTTCAGTAGCTTCCGGATAGCGGGGAGTACCATACTTTTTACTCAAGCAACAGAAATTCGGATTCATGCTTGTCTCATAACCAGAACGGCGAAATTTGCACAAGCGACAACTCTTAATATCAAAACCTTCCTGTAGCGCCCTAATCAATCCATAATCATATATTGACGGTTCACCCACGTAATTACAATAATTCCCGTCAATATTCAGTTCGAGAATTGCACTACGGTTTCTTCTTCCCTCATTGCATACAGGCATATCCTCATAATTGGAGACATAGGCTTTCCCGCTCTGAAAGAGCAGGAAGCGAAACAGTGCCCGTTTATCTAAAAGAACACTCTTTACGGAATCCCGTTTAAATCCATAGAATACTATTTCCTGTCCATTTTCACAGACAGGGCAATCCATCAACCGCCTGATGTCATTATCCGACCGGATGTGAATTTCTATTATTTTAAGGGCAGAGCTTCTTTTAGCTTCCACACACCTGTGAGTCACATAGATTTCAATAGAAACTGGAACCCTGTCTTTCCGGGTACTATTTGTCAGGAGCAAATCAGCGCGGTAGTCACCCATCTGCTGTTCTTCCATGCAGGTATCATAATACTCTTTCAAATCATATTTTCCCATTATTATATCATGACATTTTTCTTTTTGATAGAACGGGCATGACAGGTTACGGGAGCATTTGATCCGCAAAGCATATTCGATTCCAAAAGATTGCGAATTATCAAACTTTCTCTTCAACATCAATTTTGCCAGTTTATGAAGATAAGTTTCTGAACTGCATGATTCACCGCCTTTATGGGCAAAATGATGTGCTTTCTCATTACCTAATCTGGCAGTCATTAACGCACCGCACGAGATACAATGAAAATCATGTTCTTTTCTGTACTCGGAAGATACATTATCAATATCTATGATGGAATTGTTCTCGTCATAGGCAAAATGATATCTGACAGTACACATAAAGCTTATTTATTGGTAACAAAATCAATATTACAGGCAAGTACAGCGGCAACCTTAACCAATATATCAAAACCTGCCGAATACCGTCCCTGTTCAATACGACACTGATCGATCATATCAATACCGGATCTGGCTGTCAATGTTTTAGCATCCATCTTCTTCCCTTCACGTAGTTGCTTGGTACATGAGCCAATCCATATCCGTTCCTGATCTCTGTCTGACTGGAGATAGAAGATATGACCATAGCTGTTTGTTACAAAGTATCTGCTAACTCCCCGAGCAGTGTTCATATCACCGTCATAATGTTTGTCAAACATCTCTCCCAGAAATCCAAGCAATGCATTGTCAGACCGTTCATTAATCAAATAGTTCAAACCGCCCATGAAATCGATGACATAGGTATCGTCATTTTCTGCTTCTACCCTCATCCTCTTGTAATCAATAAGTTCAGCACGTGCCATACTATTTATATCGTTTTATTATAGTATACCCTACATTCTAATTGAAAAATAAAGTTATCTTTGCAAATATAAAAAAAGAACGGATAAAATTATCGTATTCACCGATTTATTCAAGTCCCCCTATACTCTCTACATCTCTCCATAAACAGTCAACTATTCTCAATTCCCCTACTTTATTAAATTCAAATTCATCTGTCTATAGATTTATACAAAAACTATTTTTCGTATCTTTGTTCCACTTTTACAGACATTTATTGAAAGAAAAGACTTATATCAATACTCAAAATGGAAAATAATAATTCAGACCTATATACACAAAAGGCCGTTGAAAGTTTCTATCTGGACCGCCCATACGGTATAAGGATTGATTACTTCAGGAAAGGTTTCGTTCTATTCAATCGGAAACTGAACCTGCTTGGAATGGACAAATGGAACTCGATCGAGGAATTACCGCTGGAAGAATATGACAATCCAGAAGAAATTCCTGTTGAAGGGGTGGATATTCAAAGAAACAATGGCAAAGTGGACGTATTCTTCTACACAGACAAATCCAATCCCTACCATAACGGAACATTGGATATGGAGTGCCTCAAAAAATATAATAAATACATCTACCGTCTGTCAATCCTGCTGGGTAGGACCCTATAATAAAAAACCGTAAACAATATAGTACTGTTCACGGACCTAATAATATGTAATCCAAGGTATATAGAAAAGGCCAAACTACCTCTTCCGCCTTCTCTCAATGCCTGGAACAACTTTACACCAGTAACAGCGGAACGATATATATTCCTTTTAAATATCACGGTCACCCTTTTTCAGTTTCTGGACCAGCCTGTTTTTCGGAATCCTGCCATAGCCGACCAGGCGATAGATACCCAAAAGCACACTGACTCGAAAGCTGGAGACAGGCGACAGGAACATTTATCGGGAGTATATCACTTTCAACTACAAGGAAAAACGGCACGCCATACTGCTCAAACGGAGAAAAGCGAAGTTTGCGTTGTTATTTATCCCGTGACCATATTTAGAACTCCGATGAAGCCGCCAACTTCATCGGAGTTCTAAATATAGACCATTAATCTTCCTAATAATGCTTCTATTTATATATCCATTTTTATTTTTTATACTCCTTATTTGAAATATATTGCTCGACTCGATTTATAAAAAATGAAAGAAAATCCAATGTATCTTTTTTATATTTTATTATATCAGAAAGCAATATAGTTGATCCAAAATTAGAATAACTTACATCTCCATGAGCAAGGTGGTTTCGTGCGTCCTTAACTGCTTTCAATGTAGTAGCGACTCCATCTTTATTTGGTATGGCTCTCAATTGTAATTTGAAATCTTTGCATACATTAAGGATTGTTCTAAGATCAACATTCCCATTAAAACGTCCTATCGCATCAGCGAAAAGTATATCAGAGCTAATGTTACCTATTATTTCTTTAGTTCGTGCAATTCGGGTTTTAATTGAATCTCCAGTGGTTATCATAGATCTTAACCATTGGTCACGCAAAGAATCTTCAAGTTCATGATATTTAAGATGATCATCTTTAATAGCATCAAATATCGCCAAAATACATTCCACAACTGTTGCTTCGACTATATTGTATAACATCAAAACAGCATGACTTCTCATGCATTTTTGTTGAGTTGAAGTAACTAATAGTGAAGAAGGCGTTGTTGGATTTGGCAACATGATGTTTTTATATGTTTCAATAGAATCAATAAATTCTAATAAAGAAAAAAAATCATTGATGTCCTCAATACTTTGATTGAATTTATTTTTCTGCATCTACCAAATATGAATTTTTCACGTAATCTATTCTATTCAATATTTTTTTTGCCGTATGAGTGCGGTAGCGTCCTTCTATGGTTTCAAAGAAACCATTCCTATTATGTTTATCAACAATAAGACTATCTAATTTATGGGGCTGAATATCGTGATTTTCTTGTAAAGCCATATAGGTGCCAATAGCAATTGCTTCAAAATATGGTTTAGAGACACCTACTGCGCTTGGTTTCTTGGCAAACCCTTGTCCTTCATAAGTCTTTGATATAAAATCAACCATCTGGTCAAATGCAGCCTTTTTACTTTTTAGTTCGTCTTCTGTAAAATTCTTATTTCCGTTATCAAGATATTCATCAAGGTATTTAGCTACCCCTTTATATTCAACCTGACGATAGTCTGGATACGCATCAATGAACGCAAAAAAGCGTAGGATTAGTTCTTCTTCTTCATGTCGCTTTTCTGAAAATTTAGTAAAAGGGCATAAGGCTTTAAAATTCTCACTTTTAGCAAGTTCAGTTATGAAGGTCATAAATTCACCCCGATAAACACCACGACGTGTTTCCATTGGGACCAAAGGAACACTACTAGTATTGATACGGTCAAACATTTCTTTTCGTACTTCTTCTGTGGCACGAGAAGATAGAACTATCATACGAATAGCAATATTTTTAAACATTCGTTGAGTGGCTGAAGGTAATTGCTCAAATCGAATGTCATTGAATTCCGTCAATTTTTCAAGCCCCTTTAATTGAAGATCATTTGATAAAAATGCAGCCATTGTACGAATACGTTGAGAACCATCAACAATTTCAAGACGCCCTGTTTCCGGAATTTCTGCCGTAAATATAAAAGGCACAGGTAATCCCAATAACAATGATTCTATAAATCGAGACTGCCTAGTGATATCCCAAACAAATTCACGCTGATAATCAGGTACATAAATTTCATTATCATCCTTATCTATATTTGTAAGGTACTTTGTGACATAAAACTCTATAGTGAGTTCTCGCATATCAAAAGAAACCAATTTTTGTTCATTGGATAATTGTTCTTGAATATGATTTTGTCTCTCTGCACTTAATGTATTCATATGATGCATATTATATTATGAATGAAATGATGCTGCAAAGGTACAAAAAAGTAGTTACATACAGATAGATTTCCGCGTCTTTATTTATCGCAGATTGGAACAGAGGTTTCTTTGCTACTTTCTTTGTCCGCCATCATGCTTATGAAAGAAAGTAGGCGACTTTTGCCGCCCATCCCTCAAAAATGGGTGTAAAGTCCCGTCATCATCGTGAAGATGTCCTCCAGCATATCGCAATATATCCCCTCGTGTGTTTCTATATCCTTCGTCTTGCTCTCAAATGCCTTTTTGCTGAACGTCTTGCGGTAAAAACGCATATTGTAAAGATTTACCCCTCCGTCATAGATGATGTCAAGGCGGTTGGCGCTGGTCTTGTTTTTTCGCAAGCCTCATGCGTAAACCATTGCCCATATGTAGAGCCAGATTAGACAGAAAACTTCAAAAGAGAAATCCGTGAAAAAGAAATCCCCAACAGAAAAGAACATAGCCGATAGCGTGAAACTGGGCAAACCACCAGCAAGGAAGTATGGTTTTATCTGTCCGTCCAGATGTGTCCGGTCGGGCGAATAAAATCATTTTTCCCGGTTTGCCTGCTGTGGGTAACGGCTTGTTCTATCTATGGATCGGGTAGTCATACGCGGCTTTCTGTTTCCGGCTCAAAGGGATAGCGAAAAAAGAAAAATCATCTGAAAATCCGTAAAAGCACCTCTTTGGCATAAGCACAAAAGAAATGGACCTTGCATCATGAGTCTAAGCTGTTGTTTAGACGTGAGGCAAAGCCCTTTTCTCAACTTATGTGGTAGTCTGCACACGTTCGTTCAAAAGAATTTTGAACGAACGTGTGCAGACGGATAAATCAACTTTTACTTTTTGGTGGAGGAATTATACGATTGTCATTAGTTTACAAAGCGTTCTATTACCTTCTGATTTTCAGGTGGTAACTCATAGTAAGATTGTGCAACAACAATCTCCTGCTCATTGATATCTTGAATATGAGGTTTTAATGTTTCCATATCTTCAAACATTACGCCATACTTTAAGAGCCATATTTCTTTAGGATCGCTTGTTCCATATTTAATCAAATTTGCAGCCTCCAATGCTCGTTCTTCTTGATGACGTTGAAAGAATTTATAAAATGCCGCATAGAGTATATCAGATAATTTAAACCCTATGAGTTTATCTAAATAATCATATGTATCATATATAATGCTATCATAATCAACAGACGAAGCCGCTGTGCCATATTCAAATAGTGGCACAGCAAAGCAATTCTTATTAGGTATTTCCTGATATCTAGCAGTGAATCTAGCTTCTAATTTGAATTCCCACTTATTCCGCTTATATTCGGATCGTTCCTTTGTCCGACTTACATATTGATAGCGTAACTGACACATATTTTTAAATGTTTTGGCTCCTACACGCCAAACTAAAATACGAATTGCTGTATGAAGAATGCTAATTTCTCCCTTCGATAAATCTCGTCTTATATAGTGAGCATAGAATTTTTCGAACAATTCAATCATATTTTTCCAGCGTTCGCCATTAGAAATGACAACCTCAGATGGGATGAATTTATTTTTATAGAACAAGTAATCAAGTAATTGTGATATAAGCTGGTCGCTTTCGTCATCGCTTAATCGTTGTAACTTACTTTGTGGCAAGTTGAGATAATCGTCATAGCTGCCATCGTTCAATTCTTGTTTTATTTCTTCTAAATCATCATCTTCTAACCTTTCTTCATCTAGCATTGATTTGGATGATAGCCGATCTTCCGTATTCATTAAATTACGAAACTTTGTCATACCCGAAGATCTTATTACCACACACCCATAATCAAATTCAGGAGCTTCTGATGAACGACCTGCACGTCCTATTAAATTTTTAACCCCAATAGGATCACTCGCCTCAAGACGATCTAAAAAAACGATATCGAAAGGCATATTTATACCTTGTTCTAAGGTTGAAGTGGCAAAACAAATTCTACAAAAACCACTCTTTGTGAAGTCCTCAACAACAAGTCGTGCTTCTAAAGGCATCGAACCATGATGTACAACAATGCCATATGAGAGTAAATCAATAAATAAGGAATAGTAATTCCTTGAATAATCAGTTTTACCTCCAGTATATATCTGTATTTTACTTATAAGGTCAAGAGCTCTTTTGTCTGATATTTTTTTACATATTGAGATATAGGGCTTAAATTCCTGATAAAATTCACGTGATAGTATCCTTGATTTGGAGACATAAAATAACACAGAGCCTTCTTCTTCAATACATTTTGATATGGGATCGAAGTTGCATTTGATTTTTCGTGAGCCCATTATTTCCTTATTTATACCAAAGTGGAAAAACTCAGAATTATCATATGTAAGATAGAGTTGTCCGACATTACGATGCTTATATCTTCTATAAGCTGCCTGTTCATTTCCCAAATTATTTCGTTCTATCTGAGAACCTGGATTCTCAATAAATGGCTGAGCGAAAACTAATTTTGCATTCTTGAATTTATCATGACAACGGCGTATTATGTTATCAAAATACATTCCTCTTAGATTTTCTTCATTGCTTAATTGCGCTTCATCAAACAAAAATAACCCAATATTAAAATCATTGGCATACTTAAATATCTCTCTACAACGCTCTGGGGTAACAATAAAGACATTTTTATTAGCATGTGCAATATTTACTTTCTCAATAAATGTAAGAATATTAACTCTTTTATCCGGAATTAGATTACAAAGTTTAGAATAATACTCATTTATGAGTGCTCTGGAAGGCACAACCACAACTACATCCGTATCACAATCCCGAATTAAATTCATTATGAGATAGGACTTCCCTGTACTCGTAGGAGCAGAAAAGCTAAACACTCTATTCTGATCTATACCGGAAGCTATGCCAACTTGTACGGGGGTATAGGTATAATTGTAATGTTCATAGATTACATCCTCATACATTCTAAAGATTTGCTCCTTTAATGTTTTTGGTTCAGACAAGTTCTTGTAAAACAATGCCATAAAGCGTAAGATCTCTTCTTCTTTAGAAGCAAAAATCTGAGGATGATATATTTTTATTAAAGATAAAGTCTCAGAATCAGATATGTCAATAAGACCTTTATGAAATATATTTGAGATGACTTCATTAAGAAGTCGCTCAATATCACTACCCTCTAAAATTTGTTTTATTCTATTCATACATCAACTGCTACACAGATTAATTCTGAACTACCTGTTAATTGTTGAAAATAGGCATTGGCTTGGATTTTAGCAATTAATTCATCATCACTTTCATTTTTTGATGCAAAAGCAGCAATATATCCCTTTTGCCCATTATTATAATTTACGAAAGCATTTCGTCTATCTTCGGGAACAAAAGGATGAACTGTAATCAAATCTTTATCATCCTTCTGATCTCTCTTAAAATTAACAATTTGTTTTAAGGCATCATTATGAGCAGTCCTTGCAGCAACATATTTTGATTCTCCAAACAGAATAATGTCATTTAGATTTACCGAATAGAAGTCAAAACCCGGATTTTGGGCTACCTGAGTAGCAATGAGCTCTCCTATAGGTATATCAAGATACCCATAACGATTGACAACTCCTTGCCGTGCAAGTTCTGAAACGACAAGTTCCCCGGAATTAGAATCTACAGCGGTAAGGTTACCAGCATTAAGGTGATTTGCTATCGTTCTAACGGTAGGTTCTACTCTTGCATATAAGGACTGTCTAAGATATTCTGGCAAAAATGAATCAATCCAACTCATATTTGCAAGAGAGACAAATATATGGCGGATAGTTAACTGAAGATTATTAGGTCGAATACGTAATAATCTAATGTGAGGTTGATTCAAAAAACGATCACAAACAATGGCAAATGGCATATTATCACAATTTAGTCGTTATAAGAATTGAGAATATAGTAATCTCCTGTTTTCTTGGAACCTTTATATTCTATTATTTCACAGTCAATGAGTCGTTTAACTATTCTTCGTATTGTTCTGACGCTTTTATTTGTTTGTTGAATCAAAGTCCCGAGAGTAGCCTTGATGCAATCAAAGACTAATTGTTCAGTGCCATTTAATGTGCCATCTGTGGAACTATTGGTCTTGACCCGCTGCGTGAAGGTGACTGTAAAGAAGCCTTGGGTATCAAATTTCGGTTCTGGCAACCCGGCTTCTTTCATCAACCCACGCATACGGGGAATACCGGACCACACTTTCTCAACAACTTGCATTCTTGTGAAGAGTCCAAAGATGAGAGGATTGCGGCTCATGCTCTTATGACCGAATTCTGCCGCTACTACTGGTAATAATCCACCGGGATTTGATGTCTCAACTCGGTCATCATATACCTCCATCATAATTGTACCACCCTCTTCATATAAGTCGCGGTGACAAATGGCGTTCCTAATGGACTCTTTAAAAACATCAAGAGGAATTTCCCATATTTCTTCACGGGGGCCTGTGCCTTTGATAATGTATTCAACTTCAAGTTTACTCTCTATCCACGAAAGAGCATTAAGATACTGCTGATAGAGAAGCCCGCCAAAAGTTTTGTCATCTATGATATGTACCTTATCAAATCCTTTGAAGCGAAGACACCTGATGATTGCATGGGGAAATTTGTGTTCCGGTTCACGTCCAAAGAAGAGAGCTGTGACATTTTTAGCAATACCTTCCTCTGTCAAGAGTTCAAGACTTTCAAATAGCCTTCTGAGAGGTAATGTATGTGAAAGATTTGCCATTTCCATAAAGATTTGGAAATTGTGAGGCTCAACATCTTTATCAATATCAAGCCATCGACAAGGGATGGCATCATAGAAAATCTTGGCAAACTCAGCAAAGAATGCCCACATCTCTTCAGCAGAACGAAGTTTCTGACAATTGGCTCCCTCTCTAACGTAGATAACATCTCCCGTAATATATGGCTTATCCTTACCACTAGGAACGTCAATGACCCATACCTGTTTACCTTCGACATCAACAAGATAAAACTCACATTTCAATGCAGGAAAAATCTCGCCAATCGTATCTTGAATGGCAGAACGTTTATTGTTATCAATCTCAGCACCAATAATCCGATTATCATTATCAACTCCAATAAGAACGTAACTACCAGCTGCATTGGCAAAGCTCGCAACCTCATCGGAGATTTCCTTAACTTTAGAAGGCACAGTGCGTTTGAAGTCCACATTATAGCCTTCGCCTCCTTTCACAAGTTCTTGTATTTGTAAAGCCTTTAACATAGTACAAAGCTACAATTTTTTTTTGGATTAGTTGCCATTATTGAATGGTTTATATTAGTCATATGTGACGGTTTCTCCAATAAAGCGATAATTCTTTGATAAAAATGTCTATATCTTACTCTTTCTCGAATAAAAACACTACCTTTACATAGAGATATAGAAAAAAGGATTCGACCGCGCAATCCTGCGCAAAATGCAGAAACCTATTGGTAGAGCAATAGCGGGAAATTACTTATACAACTTGCCATTATAATATTGATATACAACCACTTACAAAAACAAAAAACAAAAAAAAATTACGATTCTTGGTGAGGGAAAGGTGTTCGGTACGCACCATGACGAAGCGGCAGGCGAACGCCTTGTCAATCATGGAAGGTGGATTTCCGGTACGGGCGGAAAAAGGCGGAAATCGAAAGAACGATAAAAACAAAAAAGTTTTTTCCCATGGTCCATTTATCCGTTTATGCTTTCAAACAACGCCTAAGAAAAGCGCGGCGTCTTCTTCAGCAATATTCCGATTCAAGTTATCCACATCCCTATACATCCGGCTGTAATCATTCCGGCAGACTACCAGTTCCTCAAACACGATTTGTTTCGGTAACAACCGATGGTAATCATAGCTGCTGCCAAATGGTACACCTCCCCCCTTTGTCAAACTGGCTGCATTTGTCAAACATCAGTAGTTGAAGATACCTGTCCTTGAACAGCCGACACGGGTCGACACTGTTCAGCCAGAAATTGGACATCAGCAGGGCGAACGGCTTGTTCAGTTGCAGGTATCGTTCAAAAACTTCCATTTTTCTGCTGAAAGGTGGATTAGATACAATAATATCCCAACAATCCGGCTCGTAAGCAAAAAAATCCTGTCCGGTATTTATATGCGAGTATTTTACCTGAAATCCGGCTTCCTGTAGATGAAGCACGGACTAGCTGTGGCATGTGTCAAAAGGACACTATATGATCTTCCCCTCAGGCAGATACTTGATGATGGGAGCCATTCTGTACCCCGAAGTGTATTTCTCGTCACTACAATTCAAGAACATCCTGCTCAATTTACTGGAAACGGGTTCCTCCTTCCGTTTTCTCCGTCTCGTCATTCCTATTATTGAAACTAAAGCTCAGCTGGCGGACATCCTGCCAGTTATTTTCAAAATACAAATCAATCGTTTGTGCCTCATTCGTACTTTTTGAAGTATAATACAACCGGAATTTCTTTTCACCCAGCAGATAGCGGTCATTGGGTTTCAAGACCGTACCGTCTTCCATCTTCAAGATCCCGTTCCCGTCAGGCTGAAAATAGCGGAGAGTGTAAAGTGTTCCGGAAAAGCTGCCTTCTTCATTTATTTCCAGACGGATTTCCACCGTCTGGCCGCTGGCTATCTTGTCCGCTACAGGCATAGCCTCTACCGTGAACGGGTATTCCTGTTGAATATCCAGGTCATCACTACAAGAGCCAAAACAAAAAAAGGAAGCTGCAATGCAACACAATATCATCATCAAGTCAAGTATCTTTTTCATTTTTCGTATGGATTTAGTCATTATAAAATGTATTTAATTCCCAAGCCGTACTGGATATGGAAATGCTTTGCTGCACTCCCCCAGAGGATGCGTTCCCGAAGACGCAGTAACAGAACCACCTTATCGGAAAGATATGTTTCCACTTCCAGTGTCACTGCACCGCCATAAATAAATGATTCATATCTTTTCAGAGCAGCACCGTCAGAGAGCAGTCTCTTTCCACCGTTTACAGCTTCATACCCCATCAGTCCCGAAGCACCAATATTCAGAAATACATTTTTCCCCGGGTCGGAAAAGAAATTGTAATAATAGCCTCCCTCCACAGTATACTGTTCCAAAGGAATACGTGTATTACGGTAAGGATAATACCGCCGCATGATTTCAATACCCGATACCCATTTGTTTCCTCCCTTGGCATAGGTAGAAACAGCAAGTCCGAAAGTAAGTCCCGCATCATTACGGTCCTTTCCGCAATAAAAGCCGTCAACCATATCCGCCGTAAGCTGCACACCTTTCATACCCGGCAGGCAGCGCTGGGCCTGCGCCTGCCCCAGAAACAGGGCAAGCATAGCCGCAAGCAACAACACAAATTTTCCGGTCATTCTCATCGTACCTTCAATTCATTGACAGGTTCTGCACGCACAAGGTCCTCGTTATCCACCTCAAACACCTGATGGCGTCCTCCCTGTTTCTCATACATCTCCACCACCAGTTTCTTGTCCTCCGGTATCGTAAATTTGGGTAATGCGAACACCGTACGTTCCGAGGCCTTTCCATCCACACGGGTCACATAGTTACAGGCACGCAAGGGATAGATTACCTGTTCCTGCATGGCGGTACGTTTCACGATCTTTTTGTCGACAATCTTGAAGGTCACGAAATCCACATCAAACGGGACATTCGTCTCATTCCTTAGCTGCGTATGAAAGTACAGCAGGTCATTATGAACATAAAGCCCCTTGAGCAGGAACTGCACCCCGAAACGTTTACAACCGATATGTCTGACCCGTCTCTTGTCCTGCCTGTGCACGGACTTCATAATCAGGCGTACCAGACGCGGGGATTCATTACCCAGTTCCTGCAAATAGATTTCCATGGCATTGTTCGGACGGTTCACTGTTTCCCCGTCATGAATGAAGTCACACATCTCCACGTTCAGCAGGAGCGGTTCATCCGCATACTTGACATTAAACGTGTAGAAATTTCCATCTTCAGTGATCACGCTCATGTTCGTCTCATCCCGGAAATGCTTTTTAGCCGCTTTCACACGGATCACGTTCTCTGCAGCATCCGCCTTTCCGGCTATCAGATTGGTGGACCCCAGGTCCACATACTTGATCGGGGAAGGAAATATGACATGCACCGTTTTATCATAAGTGATTTCCAGTCCGTGCGGGGCTATCATCCGGCTAAAGCCGATCTTGCGGCTCAGCCCCTCAAAAAAATCCCCGCTACTCTGCTGCGCACTGGCAGCCGTTACACCTGTCATAAGGGCAAAAAACATCATCAGAATCTTTTTCATATCCGATTGCATCTTGATTGGTTGGTTAATAATTGATTTTCTTTTACTGCTTTTGTGTCTCACTGTTCGGGAGAATGAAGTAACAGCCTGTGTCCGGCTTTCAGAGTGACCTTCACCGTCCGCATCTTTTTGGCGACATATCCCGACACACCCTGTATCACTCCTTTTCCCAGGTCCGAAGCGATTTGCGCCCCGGCATCCGTAGAGATATTGATACTGCCGTTCATGGAGGTTCCCATATTCGCCGCTATCTCACGTGCCGCATCATACTCCATCGAATTGGGTACCGGTATTCCCCGCTGCCCGTCCGCATCGTAAACCTCCAGTTCTACCGGAATAACCGTACCTTTATATTCAACCGCCTGAACTAGGATATCAAGCCGTTCACCTTCCATACGGGCTCCGCCGGTCAGGATCGTCCCCTTGGGAATAAACCGGTCATCGACCACCATCGGTTCCAGCAGGCGGATACGCAGTGCCTGACCGTCCGAAACAGTCTGTGTACCGTGTACGCAGGCAGGAATGGTGTTCCTGTCAGAAGTCAGTACTTTCCCCACAGGAGTATTGAACCCCATATTCCTTTCCTCCGCAAATCCGGAAACGGATTCCCCGTTGCTTGCGGGTTGTGACAGGGAAGACACCACCTGATGCCGGACCTGTTTTACCGGTTTGACAGCCGTCCGCTGCCTTTTATCCATTGCCGGAGAAGTCGTCGTCGCCTGTTTCCCGTTGTAGCGGGCAGCCAGTTCATAGGATTTCTCCATCAGCGCCATTTTCTCTTCCATCGTAGTCTCCTGCAACGGCTTTTCATTCTGCCGTTCATGCTCCAGTTCTTCGATACGCCGGAGCAGTTCATTCCTTTCGGAATTCTCCGCACGGGTATAAAAATTATCCAGCGTACGGTTCATGTTACGGTAGGCACCGGCAGAAGAACGGACAGTATTATGGGAACCTGTAGCGGGTTTATCCGCCTCTTCCACCGGCAATTCCGCCATGCCTTCAGGCAGGTGTACCGTATCCTTACCGGAACTGTCGAACAGCGAGGCCATCTCCTGAAAGGCATTTTTACGGTACTTATCCTTTTTCTCCAATTCTTCACGCTCATAGGCGTCCACCTTGTTGCCGTCCATCCTTTGCTGTCCGGGGGAAGGAATGTCCGTATTGAATCCCTTCTCTTTCTCCTCCGCCGCCCTCTCCTTCTCCGACGGCGAATAAATCAGCCATAACGAACCTGCAAAGAGCAGGCACATGGCGGGATAGACAATATACCTGGTACGCCTGCGTTTTTCCTCCGGACTCAAAGGTCTGTCAGCAGACAAGCCTAACAGTGTCCTGATTTTCTGAATGTCCATAATCATAATAGTCTTTAAAGTGAATGGTTGTATCTTTCTCCGGCTTTATATCCAAAGGGCGGATATGCTCAATTTCCAGTCCTCCGCCCGGTTCTCCGAAACCGGAAAGGGAAGAGAGGATCATATGCAGGCAGCCTGCCGTAAACAGGGCAAATGCAATGGCGATGACAGCCAACCGCTGCCCTGCCGTCAGACTACGGCAGTATCGGTGTATCAGGATGTCCGCCTGTTTCCACGGGTATTTTCTTCTTCTCATCGGTCGGCACTCCTTAAATCCTTGTTTTCCATAATGGTAAAATGCTCGATAATGAACCCGTTCGGATTGTCATCCGACCTGACAGCATTCTGAAGCCGGCACTCCGTCACCAGGCTGCGTTCCGTCACGTTGCTCTCACGGATGATCATCTGCCGGGCATACGTCCTCGCCTTATAGGGATAACTGTTGAAGTCGCAAGCCACGCTATCCACCTGGACAACCTGGTTGATGTTACCCGAAATCAGACGGTTATAATATCCCTTCTCCGCAAAATCCACATAATAATGGTAAGCGCTCTTGTCAGCCAGCAGCAGAGCACGGTGGATATTGTGCTCGATGGCGTCCTTCTGCGGTGAAAGGCTGAAGAAGAGTTCATGGAAGCGCCTCACGTGCTCCCTGGCTTCTGCCGGACGGTTCTGGGAAAGATCCTGAGAAAGGGCGAGCATCAGTGACTTGCCACCGTCCAGCACATAGATCTTCTCACGCTGCCTCTCGGCAAAACTGTAGGAGCTCCACAACGAATAGCCGGTGATGAGCGTACAGCAGCAGACAAAAGCAACCAGCATCAGGCGGATGCGCCTGAAGCTGTTCTCAATATTGGTTAATGACTTAAATTCCATCAGTGTATCGTTTTTGAATAGTTATTTTCCACGTATGCGCCCTCCGATATTGCCCAGTGCCGCACCGCCGGCACCGGCAGTGAAACCACCGGCTTTAGTCGCCGTACGGTTCAGATTGCGGGAATAGTTGCCGGCACCTCCCGCCTGGACAATCCAGCCGGAAACGGTCGGCACGGTAAAATAGCCGACAATCCCGATCAGCATAAAAATGATATATACACAGTTTGAATTGTCCAGCGAATAATCGGGATTTCCCTGCAGTTCCGCAATATCACTCTGGAGCATGAGCACCTGTATCTTGGCAAGCATGCAACTGAACAGGTCGCTGACAGGAAGCCACAGGTAGACCGATATATATCTTGTGAACCACTGCCCGAGCGTGGACTGGAAGCCGTCCCACACTGAAATGGCGAAAGCTATCGGACCCAGTACGGAAAGGACTACCAGGAAAAAGGTCCTTACCGTGTCTATCAGCAACGAGGCGGCTGCAAAGAGCAGTTCCAGCAGGCTGCGGAAAGCGTCACGGATACTCTTCTCCAGATTATACATGCCCACTTCCATATACATCCCCAGACGGGTGGCGGCATCTCCCGGAGACCAGCCGAGCTCATCCAGCTGGCGGTCAAACTCCTCGTCACTGACCAGATAGGCGGTTTCGGGATTACGCATCATGGCCTCTCTTTCCAACTGGTCTTTCTGCGCCCTGTATTGCTGCATGTCCAGTGTCTGCCCCTCCAGCATCCTGTGAGTCCCCTGTACAATAGGGCTTAGAATACTGTTCATCGTCCCCAGTACCAGTGTCGGAAACAGCAGGATGCAGATACCCAGCGCAAAAGGACGCAACAACGGATAGACATCCACCGGCTCGGCACGGGCCATCGACTGCCAGACACGGACGGCGACATAAAACAGGGCACCCAGCCCCGCAACGCCCTTCGCCACATCCAGCATGTCCTCACAAAGCGGCATCATCTCATTATACAGACTCTCCAGTATCGTATGGAGGTTTGCAAAATCTATCGACAACAGTACCATAGGCTACCAGTATCTGGAGGTTTCATCACCATAAAGCCTCATTACGCGGTCCATCTCGTTCTTCTTCCTGGCACGCAGGTAGCTCACGGCGATATTCCTGTTCGTATAATAACTGACAAGGTTCCGGTAACGGCGCATGTCACGGTAGCATTCATCCACCACATCCATACGGTCCTTGTCCGTCATGGAAAGGGTGCTTACATCGATTACCTGCTTGAGATCCTGCAATACGCCGTTGCTCTCCTCCAGAAGTTTCGTATAACCGGAAGCGATGGCGTCCAGTTCCCTTGCCGAGAAATTCTCATCCTTCATCATCCTGCCGAAGCCGGTGACGTAGATATCCGACACGTCACCCACCATCAGGATGATCTCACGCACCTTACGGGCGTCCCTCACCAGGTTGTTCACGGATTTAAGGGCGTCATAGTATTTTTTGGACTGCTCATAGATCTTGACCGTTTCGGAAAAGCTCTGCGCAGTGTTCGTTGCCGTTTTGGAGGTATGCGCAATATTGTCCGACATGTTGATGATACCCTGGGCCAGGTTTCCGGGATCGGTAACCACCCACTGCGCACTTGACTGTACGGTTGCCAGTAGAAGCGCCGTACAGACAAGGCTTGTCTTTTTCCATATGCTTCCCGTTCTCATCGTCTGTTTTCACTACGTACATAATCGCCGTGAGGAGAAAAAGTCAGCACGTCGGTCGCTTCATTATAGGACACGTCAATACGGTATCCGGTGTTGATGAAAAGGTTGCCGTTCTCCTCGACCAGCAGATAAGTCCGCGGTTTCAGGACACGTGTCTTTCCGCTGCGGGAAAAGACCGTCACCTTATAGGCTTCGCCTTCCTTATAAACCAGCACGTCAGGTTTGCCCTCCACGCTGCTCCACGAACCGCAGAGTCTGTCACAGTCCGTTCCGTTTGCTTCCATACAACTTTGCAATACCATGGCGGCCATGCCGACCAGGCATACCGCCAGCCTCACTAATTGTCTGTTTCTCATAACTTCATTCATTTAGGGGTTGATACTTGTTTTTTGTTCCTCTCTTTTCCTTTCAGCCAGCCGCCGGACGGCAAGCTCCAGATTACCGCCCAGTTCCCGCGTCAGTTCATGGAGTTCCAGCTTCTCGGATTCCTCGGTCGTGTATACCGTATATTCCTCTGCACTGACCTCCGTCGCATAGACGGCGGAGTGTGTTCCCCCCAGCCCAATCCAGACTTCACGGTAGAAAGGGCCGGGACGGTTCGCACGGTTGATGGAAAGGATCTGTCCCCTCTCCTTCTCCGTCAGCCCCAGAAGTTTCTGGATATGTTCGAACTTGTTCATATATTTGCGCTGGTCAAGCAGTATCTTGCAGTCCGAGTTGTTGATGATCGCCTCCTTGACAATATCCGAGGAGATGATGTCGTCCACCTCCTGCGTCACTACCACGGCCTCGCCGAAATACTTTCTGACGGTCTTGAACAGGTACTGGATATAGGTAGCCATATTGGGGGACATCAACGCCTTCCAGGCTTCTTCCAGCAATATCATCTTGCGGATTCCCCTGAGCTTTCTCATCTTGGAAATAAAGGTTTCCATGATAATCAGCGTAACCACCGGAAGCAATACCTTGTTGGAGGAGATATTGTCCAGTTCAAAGACTATGAACCGTTTGTTCGTCAGGTCCAGCTCCTTGTCGGAGTTCAGCAGGAAATCATAGTCCCCGCCCTTGTAAAACGGTTCCAGTACATTCAGAAAGCCGTCAATATCGAAGTCCTTTTCACGCACCTTCTTTTGCTCGATCATACGGCGGTAGTCATCACGGACAAACTCATAGAAGCCGTTAAAATCCGGCCTGGCCGCCCTGTCATCCGTAATCCTGCGGATATAGGCATTCACCGCACCGGACAGGGCCACCTCCTCCGAACGCTTCGGGGCTTCGTCCTCCCGTTTCCAGAGGGTCAGGATCAGCGTCTTGATGCTCTCCCGTTTTTCAACGTCAAACTGTCCGGAATCCGTATAGAAAGGATTAAAAGCTATCGGATTATCCTCCTCATACGTTATATAGATACCGTCCTCACCGTGTGTCCGGTCATGGATCATGCGGCACAGTCCCTGGTAGCTGTTACCCGTATCCACCAGCAGGATGTGCGTGCCCTGTTCATAATATTGTCTGACCAGGTGGTTGGTAAAAAAGGACTTGCCGCTGCCGCTGGGGCCGAGAACAAACTTGTTGCGGTTCGTGATGATACCGCGTTTCATCGGCAGGTCGCTGATGTCCACATGCAGGGGGATGCCGTTCCGGCGGTCAGCCATACGGATGCCGAACGGGCTGGGAGAACTCCGGTAATTAGTTTCAGCCGTAAAGAGGCAGACGGCCTGTTCCAGAAAGGTGTAGAACGACTCTTCCGCCGGAAAATCACCGGCATTGCCGGGAATACCCGCCCAGTAGAGCACCGGGGCATCCACCGTATTGTATCTCGGGGTACATTCCATCATGGCAAGCTGGCTGCCCGTATCGTTCTTTACCCGTCTGAATTCTTCCCGGTCTTCGGTCCATGCCATTACGTTACAATGGCAGCGGACGGGCAATACTCCTCCGGCATGGGCTTCATCCAGATACATCTCCGTCCACTCCCTGTTTACCGCATTGCTCCGGCTGTACTTCGAGAGGGAAAGCATGTTGCGGGAAGTTTTTTCCATCCCCCGGAGAATCTCCTGCGCGTCATCTATAAACACATACTGCGAATAGATATGGTTACAGGGGAGCAGCAATCCGACGGGGGCGGCGAACGAAAGACGGCAGTCGCTACGGTCGGTGGACATGCGTTCATAGCGCATATCCGTAGATACCCTGCCGGGAAGGTCCCCCGCATCCGAAAGGGTATGCACACACAGCCGTTTGTCACCGATGCGCATACCGCCGGGCTTAAGGCAGATATCCTGAAGCACGGCGGTTTCATCCTCCAGCGACAGGGAGAAATATTTCTCCACCAGCCCGGGACGTCCTTCCGTACCGGTAATCTCGTCCGCCTCCAGCCTGCGCAGGCTGACATGGCCGGAATCATTCATGATACGTTCGAACTGTTCCACAGCTTCCAGAAACCTGCCCGCCGTGTCCTTGTCAACCATTTCCTTAGGCAGAAGAGAACCGCGGCAGAGTGTGTTAAAGTCACTCCTCTGCCGGCTCCGTTCACGGGTGGTCTTCGTCAGATACAGGTAGCATTTATGGTTCAAATACGGGCGCTCGTTGAAATGGCGCTCATAGCTTTTCGACAGGAAACTCTGCCCGCCGTCTTTAAAATCCGCACGATAAGTTTCTTTCGTGAACCAGTCCTGCTTGCAGACAACCGAGAAGTCAGGCAGCACTTTGACAGCCTTTACCCACGATGAGTGGATATCCTCGTATTCGGCAGCAGTCACAGTATAAAGTTCAGGCAGTTCCACCTCGAAGGCCACAGTCAGGTCGGCGTCCTTGCTGACGATGCAACCGTTCTCTACAGACAGCAGGGGGAACTTCCGTTCAAGCGTTTCCGCTTTCAGTACATTTCTCATAGGTTCTTCTTTTGGTTAGTAATCGGAATAATCTTCTCCGGTGGATCAGGTAACGGGGATGGCGTCTTTCCGCCAGCAGTTTCATCAGTCCGTGTTCACCGTACCGGGCATTCAGGCGGAAGGTCAGCCAGACCAGCAGCGAACCCGACAGAATTCCCAAAGGAATGCATATCCACTGGCTCACGCCGGCTAAATACAGGATGACCACCATAAGCAGCACCGCGACAAGTCCGCCCGCGAAAATAAACAGGTACTGTGATTTCAAACCCTTGAACTCTATCGGATTGCCGGCACCTTTGTTAATCGGGTATTCCATACTTTAAAGGAAGAAGGAACGTAGAATCGTGGCAGCAACAATCAGAAAGATACACGCGAAAAACCAGCTGGCAGCCGTCTTGCTGGTGTCGGGGTCTCCGCTACTGAACTTGCTGTAAGTCTTGATTCCGCCCACCAGTCCCAGAACGGCCCCGATGGCATAACACAATTTCGTTGCCGGATCAAAATACGAGGTCATCATGCTCGTCGCCTCATTGATACCTGCAAGTCCCTGCCCCTGGGCAAAGACAGACGCTGTTACAAATACGCACAGCATCGGAAGAAGGATTCTCTTAGTCATTGTCGAATCGTTTAAGGTGAAACATCTAGTTGAATTCGAACGCGAATATATAGAGGAAGCATAGGCTGTTATACAAACGTTTCACCAGATGTCGTCAAATGTCAACAAAAGTCCCAGGGAGATTTTCTACCCCATCCTCAAAATCCCGTATCAGATTGATCACGCGGACAGATTCCTTGGTCTTCCCATCCATTTGATTCCATGCTTCTCCAAGACGCTCCGTTGCCGAGGCGACATAATCAATCTTCTCGTTCCTGAAAAGCTCCGTCTCCCTGTTCCTTTCAATCCCGACAAAATTACGTCCTTCCAACAGGGCTGCGACAAGGAAGCTCCCGCTTCCAAAGGTATTGTCCAACACTATGTCACCCGGATTTGTATAGGTCCTGATAAAATAACGTCCAAGGTCAACAGGTTTCTGCGTAGGATGGATGACCTTTCCACCGCTTTCCGCCGTCTTGAAATACACGATGTCGACCGGATATCGTTTCCCGTCACTGCGTACATGAACAGGACGAAAATCCCCGTAACTGCCACTCGACTGTTTTTTTCTGAAACCTTTATCATAAGGATTCCCATTAACCATCTGAGGATGGTAGACAGGCGGCTTTTTATAGAAGACACAGATATCCTCATGCTTTCTAAGCGGTTGTCTTCCGGCATTGAGGAAATTTGTCGGCTTGGACTTTTCCCATACCCATTTATATCTGAACATTTTCCGGTTGCTAAGTATCAGTTCCGCTGTAAACAATCCCTGGGAGGTCAGAACTATCGCCCCGGTATCCTTCACTATTCTCCCGTATTCCTTCCACAGTTCCCCAAGCGGAATAATACTGTCCCATTTATTCCGGGTCATCCCATAAGGAAGATCGCACATCACCATGTCTATGCTATTGTCGGGAAACCGTCTCATATATTCCAGACAGTCCCCTTCGTACACAGAGTTGACAATACTATCCAATGTGAAAAATGTCTCGCCTTTATCACTCATCTTATTCCTTATCTAAAATAACAACAACAGAATTTTATCGCATACATAAGCCTTCATTCATCCACGCACGAGGATCAGACCAGCGTTTTCCAGTCAAACTCCCCCTTTTTCCCTTTCCGCGCCAACGGCTGCCCGTTTTCATCCAGATTCTCCTCCAACAGCCGGGTGACGGCCTCCATATTCCCCGTCTGGGAAACAAACAGGTCGAAAAGGCAGGTGCCACGGAGCAGGAAAAGGGTACGTGCCGCACGGCACACCTTTTCAACGTCACGGTCAGCTCCGTCCACCTTCATCAGCACGTCCCCGGCAAGGCTGAGGTCATCAGCCGTCACGGCCTGCGTAACCGCAACCGCTTCAGGAGCCAGCCCGTCCAGTTCCTCCTGCTCTTTTCTCAACAGTTCCATTTCCTCCAAAGACAAATTGCATTCCACTTCCCCGTCCTGTATTTCGTCCTCCTCGCCGATATAATCCGCTGACATTTCCAGCGGCTGGCTCATATAGGGAGCCACTCCCGTACCGGCATCCTCGTCCAGGTAGACAAAACGGGTGCTTCCCATCACATCTTCCGTACCGGTATCTTTAGGGTATTCTACCAGTGCTTCCGCTCCGGTTTCTGCACCTTTGCCGTACAGCAGGCGGCAGATTTCATCCACCCGGCTTTTCCAGCACCATACCTTATACAATAAATAAAAGATACAGGCCATTCTGACCAACAGGTAAACTATTCCTTCCATCGGCGAAACAGATTATCCGGAAGCGTCGGCAAAAACATTTCCGGTATGTTCATCCGCAACTTGCGGGACAGATACTGGCGATCAGCAGCCCGCACACGAGTTCGTCCCGTTTCCGGCTGCAAACCGCTCATTCCCTCTCTCAAATAATTTACACGGCTTTTCATCCTGTCCACCCTGTGGGAAAGGTGACAGGCCGGAGCCGGAACCGGATAAAAAAACGGCTGTTCCATAATCAAAATGAATTTCGGGTCCCAAGACGGACCATCTCGTCAAGTTCTTCCTCATACTGTTTCAAATGCGCGTTCAGCACATTGTCCAGAAAAGCAGGCACCGTCATCCCCTCACTCAACAGGGGCAGTATCCGTGCCAGCCTGCGGTACGTCTCATAACAGATATACGTCTGCTTGCGGTGGACCGACTCCCTGCGGCTCAGATAGTCGGCACGGTATCTGGCCACCCGATCAGAAATCGGGGGGACTTTCCGGACAGGCCCGCGCAGATCGGATGCAGGGCATTTCCCAGTCTCCCCTGCGGCGGGCACGGTTTCCGTTTCCTCCGCCTTCTTCCCAGTACCGGCAGCCTTCGGACTGCCGTCCGCACCGGTTTCATGTGCCATAATTTCTTTCAGACGCTTTTCATCCACTGTGAACACTTCACGTTTCTTCATGACTCCTGTACTTTGGGATAAATGACCGATTCTATCTCACCGGCCAGCATATCCAGGTTACTGCCTTTCAGCAGCTTTTCCGAAGGAGGGAAGAACGTGCTCCTGAACAGCAGGCGCCCGCCCGCGGAAGCCTCCTTATTATAACGTTCCATGTCGGGCATCACCGTGTCGAGTGTCTGCAAGCCGATCTTACCGAAAATACTGTTATAATGACGGTACACTTCCCGGGATACGCGCCCGTCAATCTTGTTCCAGAACAGCCGGATGCCCTTCAATGGAGCCTTCGGATACCGGCGGATAAAGTCCTGAAGCGTACCTACAAAGGAGAGGCTGCTCTGCATGACCATGCGGTCCTGCACGACGGGCGTGAACAGGTAGTCCATATTGATGATCGTTTCCAGCACACCCGGAGAATTTACCGTCCCGGGAAGATCGAAAAACACCACGTCACAGGTATCCGCCAGCCGGAGGGCCGTTTCCAGCACCTTATCCGGACCGGAGGTAAGAACCGGATAGGCCTTCTGTCCCGTCCGCTCATGCTGTTCATACAACATCCGCTGGAGATATTCACTTTTCTCCACGTTCTGCATATCACGGGTACGCAATGACTGGATACTGAACTGGGGATAATCACAGTCCACTACCGCGACGCGTTTCCCCATCACATAATGGAAATAACTGGCAAGCAGCACCGTCATGGTGGACTTGCCCACACCGCCCTTCTGGTTACTAAGGGCAATAAAAACACACTGTCTGCTCATAGGCTTTCAAATGTCTGGTTAATAATCGGTTTCATCATATTATTATTTTCTCTTTTCATCAGGGCAGGATATTAACGGGGCAGGATAGCGGAACAGGACTGCAATATCCCGGCATGGCAGCCGTACCCTGTCATATCATTCAGACAACGGAAGACTGTCATATGGGCACGACAGGGGAAACTGTCATGTCTTTACACCACTGACGCCTCCTTGCCCTGCGGGAAAGTCATATCAACATACGACCCTGTCATTTCCGCCTTCCATCCTTCTTTCAACACAATGACACACTATTTCAATATGGTATGAAAACAAAGAAACACCATACGGACAAAACCACGCCCCCTTGCTGCCACATTGGGGCATTGCCCCCGTCACACGGCCAAAAGTAGAACCTATTTTTAATATTTCCATCCGAATAAAGCGTCCCCGTCAGCAGATGTCATCAGATGTCGTCATTTGTCACATACAACGCTATTTACCGGCCGTTGGAATCATACTAATTTTGCAAAGTCGGAAAAAGACAACGAAAAACGCACTTCACAGCAGCACAACACGCCGTAAACGTCGCGCAGCAATCCGACGTAAGGAGGATTCTATGTTCAAACGAACATAGCAAGTTGTGTTTTCGTCCGACAGGAAGTGTCCTGTCCGACGAAAACCGCTTGCCCGACCTGACAGTCGGGGAATTTCCTCCAAAGTCGGAAATTCTAATGAGAAAAAGAGTATGAACCCAATACCCCAAAGAATATGAAGGAAGAATCAAGAGCAAAAACGGGCAGAAAGCCCAAAAGCGATTCGGCGGACTACAAATACAGCTTCCGCCTGAATGCCGGAGAGAACACGAGGTTCGAAAAGTTGGTTACCGAATCAGAGGCAAAAGACAAAACACATTTCATCAAAAAAGCCATCTTCGGTGGTACAATCAAAATGGTTAAAATCGACAAGGCGACAATGGATTACTACATCCGCCTTACGGAATTTCACAAACAATTCCAGGCTGTCGGTAACAACTACAATCAGGTCGTACGTGCCATCAAGACCAATTTCGGGGAAAAACGTGCGATGTCGCTACTTTACAAACTGGAGAAAATGACACTTGAACTGATGCTACTGACTAAAAAAACTATAGCGCTAACCGAAGAATACCAAAAGAAATGGTTGCAAAAATAAGTCACGGAGCCAGCCTGTACGGGGCACTGCATTACAACCACGAGAAAGTGGAGAGAGGAACGGCTGAAATACTCTCCGGCAACCGGATGATTTCAGACCGCCTGGGGCTACCGAGCGAGGACATGCGCCTTGCATTACTCTCATTTGAAAATTACCTGTTGGCAAACAGGAACACGGAGAAACCTGTCCTGCACATCTCACTCAGTCCGGCACCGGAGGACAAACTTGATGATGAACAGCTGGCAGAACTGGCACAAATGTACATGCAGAAAATGGGATATGGCAATCAGCCATACATTACCTATAAACACGGTGATACGTACAATACGCATATTCACATTGTAAGTGTATGTGTGGATGAAGAGGGACGGAAAATCAACGATTCTTTCGAGCATCGCCGTTCCATGACCGCCTGCCGGGAATTGGAAACGGATTTCGGATTGCACAACAGTGCGGACATGGAAGAGCGGAACCTGAAAGCGGAATTAAAGAAAGTCAATGCATCCGGGGGCGATATACGGCATCAGATAGGAAACACCCTGAAAGCGGTGCTCGGGAATTACCGCTTCCAGACATTCGGGGAATACAGTGCAGTATTGTCCACCTTTAATATTGAAGCCAGGCAGGTACGGGGAGAATTCAAAGGCCAGCCTTATACCGGTATCATCTACTCGGCAACCGATGATAGCGGGAAAGTGGTCAGCCCGCCTTTCAAGAGTTCACGCTTCGGAAAACGTTTCGGGAACGAACGCCTGAAAAAGAAAATGTTTTCACACACCAGGGATTTCAAGGATGGTAAATGGGCACCGGCTATTCATGCACAGGTGGCTTATGTCATGCGGCACGCACGTTCCCGTGAAGAACTGACAGGGCTATTAAAGAAAGCCCGCATTGATGTGATATTCCGGGAAAATGAACAGGGACGCATCTACGGTGTCACGTTCATCGACCATAACCGGCGGGAAGTATTCAACGGCTCGCGCATGGGCAAGGAGTTTTCAGCAGGCGTATTCTACGAACTTTTCAAATGGTGGGACAGTATACATGCCACAGAACGTTCTGCACATACCGGCACCGAGCTATGGCAGCATCATTCGCACAAGGCGGAACCGGGAAGCGCATTGGAACAGGCTGCAGGCATATTCTCCATGGAAACCAATCCGGTAGATTATGAAGAGGAGGCCTTTGCGCGCCGCATGAAGAAAAAGAGGAAAGCGAAACGAAAGTCTCGCAGCGTCTAAAAAGCAGTCATTTATATTAATCCATTTTATACACAATTCTATGCAACAAGAAGATGATTTGAGAGCACTCGCCAAAATAATGGAATTCGGAAGGGCAGTGAGCATTTTTCTTTTGGTGGTACACGTGTATGTGTATTGTTATCCGAGCATTATCTGTTGGAATTTAAATCTGGAAGTGATAGACAGGATAATTATGAACTTCAACAATACGACCGGGATTTTCAATTGCGTCCTATGGAGCAAGCTGGCAGCTATCCTGCTGCTGGCTGTCTCGTGCCTGGGAACAAAAGGTGTCAAGGGCGAGAAGATCACCCGGCATAAAATCTATGCAGCACTCTTCGCAGGGTGCATCCTTTTCTTTCTCAACTGGTGGATATTGGATTTGAGCCTGCCCCATACGGCTGTCACCACACTTTATGTCTTCACATTGGTTTCCGGTTATCTTTGCCTGCTGATGGCAGGATTATGGATGAGCCGTTTATACAGACACAACCTGATGGAAGATGTATTCAATCTCGAAAACGAGTCTTTCCAACAGGAAACCCGGTTGATAGAAAATGAATACTCGGTAAACTTACCGACAAAGTTTCAGTATCAGGGGAGGCTAAATGACGGATGGATTAATGTGGTAAATCCATTCCGCGCAACCATAGTTTTGGGGACACCCGGTTCGGGAAAATCATACGCAGTGGTAAATAATTACATACGCCAGATGATTTCAAAGGGATATAGTTGTTATATCTATGATTACAAATTTGATGACCTGTCCGTAATCGCGTATAACACGTTGTTAAACAATATGGATAAATATAAGGTAAAGCCCAAATTCTATGTCATTAATTTCGATGACCCGCGTAAATCACATAGATGTAATCCTATCAATCCGGAGTTCATGACGGATATCTCGGATGCATATGAAGCAAGCTACACAATCATGCTGAATTTGAACAAAACATGGATTGAAAAACAGGGAGATTTCTTTGTGGAATCACCCATCATTCTTCTGGCAGCAATTATCTGGTATTTAAAGATTTACAAAAACGGTATTTATTGTACATTCCCGCATGCGGTGGAACTGCTGAACAAACCGTATTCAGATTTATTTACCATATTAACCTCTTATCCGGAGCTGGAGAACTACCTTTCACCCTTTATGGACGCCTGGAAATCCGGAGCGCAGGACCAGCTCCAGGGACAGATTGCCAGTGCAAAAATCCCGCTCACCAGAATGATTTCTCCACAGCTTTACTGGGTAATGACAGGTAATGATTTTTCCTTAGATATTAACAACCCGAATGAGCCGAAACTGCTGTGCGTAGGCAATAATCCCGACCGGCAGAATATTTATTCGGCAGCCCTGGGATTGTACAACTCCCGCATTGTAAAGCTGATTAATAAAAAAGGACAACTGAAAAGCACGGTAATCATTGACGAATTACCGACTATATATTTCAGGGGACTGGACAATCTGATTGCCACGGCACGAAGCAACAAGGTAGCGGTCTGTCTGGGATTTCAGGATTTCAGCCAGTTAAATCGCGATTATGGTGAAAAAGAATCCAAAGTGGTGCAAAACACTGTGGGCAATATTTTTAGTGGCCAGGTGGTCGGGGAAACCGCCAGGACACTTTCAGAGCGGTTCGGGAAAGTACTCCAGAAGCGGCAGTCCGTATCCATCAACCGTCAGGATGTGTCCACCTCTATCAACACGCAACTCGACTCTCTTATTCCTGCTTCCAAGATAGCAAACCTTTCACAAGGAACATTCGTAGGTGCCGTATCAGACAACTTCGGAGAGAAAATAGAACAGAAGATATTCCACGCCGAAATCATCGTGAACCACGAAAAAGTCAGCAGAGAAGAGAAGAACTACAGAAAAATACCTGTCATCAACGAATTCAGGGACAGGGAGGGAAACGACATCATGATGCAGCAGATCAAACGTAATTATGACCAGATAAAGGCGGATGCACAGGTTATCGTCAATACGGAGATGGAACGTATTAAAAGTGATCCCGAACTTTGCAAAAGGCTGGGGTTGGAGAATAATCTCCAGAAGCATAATGACAAGATATAAATTTCATATCATCATACAATTTATCCCCCATACAAACTTCACAAAATATAATGGTATATTTCCTATAGAGCATTCATAAATAAATTCATCACCATTATCCTGTATGTTTCTTATTACACTATTATCTTCATAATTTCCCTATACTATTGCCCATAACTACTTCAACCCGTATTTAAACATTCTGTTATATAAAGTACGGCGGCTGACTCCCAACAGTTTGGCAGCACGGGTAATATTCCCTCCAGTTCTTTTCAACGCGGAAATAACCGAATCCTTTTCCTGCTCTTCTATTTTCATTCTAGAAATAGCCTTGTCTGACACGTAGCCACCAGGAATGGAAAATCTGTTGAGTCCCAAATCCTCGCATGACAACAAAGGAGCATCTGCCAACAATACCCCGCGTTTTACACGATTGGACAATTCACGAACATTGCCCGGCCAGCCATAAGTCAGCATTACAGTTTGTGCCTCGTCCGTAAATCCTGTTATTTCACGTTTCAGTTCCTTGGAATATTGCCCACAAAAGAAATTCGCCAGTGGAAGTATATCCTCAGAACATTCACTAAGTGAAGGTTGGCAAATTTCAAATTCGGCCAGACGGTAGTATAAATCTTCACGGAAACGCCCTTCTGACATAGCCTTTGTCAGATCCTCATTCGTAGCAGCTACAATACGGACATCCGCCTCATAAATCCTCCGACTTCCGACAGGACTATATGTACGTTCTTGCAAAACCCTAAGTAATAATGTTTGTAACTCATAAGGCATATTACCAATCTCATCCAAAAAAAGAGTACCTCCACAAGCCGATTCAAAATAGCCGGAAACATTCCTATTAGCGCCTGTAAATGCTCCTTTCACATGACCGAAAAATTCAGAGACTCCCAGTTCTTTCGGAATTCCGCCACAATTCACAGCCACAAACGGACCATCGCTGCGCCTGCTATATTTATGGACAGTATGCGCTACAAATTCCTTGCCGCTTCCATTGGGACCAAGTATCATTACCGACATTTCCGAGGGAGCTACTTTCCTAGCAAGACGTTCCACCTCTTTCGCTTTAATACTGCCACGTTCAAATATAACCCTGTCCTTACGCACAATCGCAGGAGATTTCAAAATCTTGTACAGCAAGTCCAGCAGTTGCTCCTGAAAAACAGGCTTGGATAAATAATCCTGAGCACCCAACTTGACAGCATATACAGCGTCTGCAAAAGAGGCATATTCAGTCATTACAATAAAAGGAATTTGTCTGTTCTCTTTCATCAGCCATTCCAAAAGTTTGATTCCATCACCATCAGGCAAACGAACATCAGAAAGAATAAGGGCAAGGTTGTTTTCTTGTATTAATTTACGGGCCAAAGGTTCATCCCCGGCAATCAAAACTTCATATCCGGCTTTTACAAGCCATTTATCCAATATTTCAGAGAGTAACAGGTTATCCTCTACAACCAATATTTTCTTTTTCATATGCTATTTTCTTTTCAGTTTCGACAACCAATTCTTTTATCCATGAAATAACTTGCCCGGTATGTTCTATAATCCTGTCCTTATCAATGCTCCTGGCATGTAATAATTCATGGTACTTTTGTAGCTCCAGATCTGCTCCCAACAACTCCCAAGCCGGTAGCATCCGGTGTATAGTTCCACGCATGGCTTCACAATTAACGGTTCGAAGTGCAGTCCCCAACTCCTCAATATTTTTAAGGGATTCCTGTTTCAATGCTTCAAGCACATCCAGCCGATCGGAAATATCTTCCATTAACCGGGAATAGTCAAACAACGGAGTAACAGTGCAATTTCCTTTCCAAGCCATATCAGACACAAAAGTCAGCAACTCTTCCGTAGAAAACGGCTTGTATAAACATCCACAAAAGCCTGCCTGAATATAAATATCAGAATCACCGTCTCCGCGCGCCGTCATTGCAGCAACAGGGACAGTACACGCGTTACCGATATTGGAATTACGTAACAGCCTCAGTACACCAAAGCCATCGGTATCAGGCATCTGAATATCAGTAAGTACCAGATCATAATCAGATTGACGGAATTCAGTAACAAGTCCTTTTACTTCAGAATAAGTACTACAGGAGATTCCATGATTTGTCAATATTTCCCTCGATATTCTTAATAAAAAAGGGTCATCATCAACAATAAGTATTTTTTTAGGAAGAATAATAGTTCTTGTTCTTTTAATCTCTTGTTGGATTATTTCATCATCTGTTTGCAGCAGGGGAAAAGTCAAGGTAAATATACTTCCTTTTTTCAATTCACTTTTCACAGACATATTTCCTCCTAAAGCGCCCACCAACTCATTGGCAATATAGAGCCCTAATCCAAAACCTTCCGAACTGACATTTTGTGCCGCACGCTCAAAAGGTCGGAATATTCTCTCAAGAGTGGCGGGATCCATACCTATACCGGTATCGCTGATTTCAAAATGTAATATCCCGTCAGCATATTCAGACCAAAAGCGAATACTACCCGACGGAGTAAATTTAATAGCATTAATCAACAAATTGTCCAATACCTGTTCGATCTTGTCCATATCCCCTTTCACTACAACATCCACATTACGGCACTCTGACTCGAACAGCAGTCCGTTTATATTAGCCTTAGATTTATAGCAGTCTGAAACTCTGCCTATTAATTCAGAGAGACGAAATGGTACTTCATTCAGGGTATTCCTGGCCTCATTTATCTTGTATACATCCATCAAATCACTAACAAGATGCAGAATACGTCGGCTCAATAGAAGTATATTATTCAAATAATCGTTTCTTCTTTTCTTTCCCCGGGTTTCCATTGCCAATTCTGCACTGTTAACAATATTTCCAAGTGGTCCCCGAATATCATGTGATACTGTTAGAATAATATTCTTACGCATCCTCAACAGACCTTCGTTTTCTTCCACTGTTTTTTGTAACTTTTCCCGAATCATCTCCCGGGAAATTATATCATGACGGATTATCAGATATGATATCAACAGCAAGGCAACCGCCACAATAAATATAATGATTGTCAATGTATGTGAGAGTTTCCAAGTAGCTGCCATTTTCTGCTCTTTATCCTCAAAAGAAGACTGGGCTAATTCATCCAGACGAGCTATAAGAGCAAAAAGCCTTTGATTTAAAATTGCATTTTGAAAGCGTAAGCTGTCTATAGCTGTACTAACATCCTGCATTCGCTTTCCTTGTATAGTTATTAACTGATCGTTTAAAGAATGAAGCTGATCTGCGGAAGGAATAACCCTTATAGTTTCCTTACCGCCAAAAAAGCCGACAATTCCTTTCTTCCTACGAGTTATTTCATGAGACCGGGTTATCTGTTTTGCCACTATAGGAAGACGATACAATAATAAACTGTCTGCTTTTTTCTGCCCTTTGAACGCTTGCATTATATTATACAAATGGTATTCTTTATCCACTAACAATCCTCGAAGAGAGTCTATATACTCCGTATGAAGGAGGGCACCATAGTCCAATTGTAACATTTGTAACACACTATCTGCAAATAATCGCCGTTTATTATAGCATTGATAATCTTCCTGATTCCAAGATACTACAAGTTCTCCCATGGTTGCCAATTCGGTTATACAATGATGGGCAAAATGGATATTATTACGTGTCTGTTTAATATCCTGATATTCATCTTCTATAGAACGAAGTTGTCTTTGTTCATATAATAAAATAAGCAGCATGCTGCCAACGACAACTAACAAAATCAAATAACTGAATAATATTTTAAACTGTAATGTCATCTGTTATATTTTTCACATAGGCAATATTATATTTTCATCTTTTATCAGAAACCATAATATTCAGTTATATATCAACAATCTAATAATAATATTGCTCGATACATTATGAGATATTTATTCACTTACAAAAGTAGCTAAATTCCAACAATTTATTTTCTGTGACATTTCATAGAGTAGTGCACACTAATAGTAAAACTTCAAATCCAAGCACCTAATCAAATTCCACCTCCAAAGAGATAGATTACCAGCATTAATATAAAGAATTTAGGAGAATATATTGAAACCATATACTATCCAATCTATTTATTCAATAACTGCAATATCGCATTACTGGCATCAGTATTCTTTAAATCAGAACGCATAGAAAACAACGCATCCACCTCATGATACTGCAATTGCACAACAGGTGCAAAAGCTTCCGAAGCTACATATTTTTTCACAGAAGCCATTAGTTGAGACATCGCCAACGTATGTTTTCCTTTTTCCCAATCGACACAGAGCACAAACAACTGCCCCTTACCGACTTTTGCCTCATAGGCAATGCCAAGCTTATGATTCGTTTCATAAGAATCAATACTTTGAATCAGCGGAGTAAGTTGGGACAGTTCGTTCAGTTCCATTGCAGTGGCATGATTCAATATGTCCCACCATTGCCAGTCGGCATAATTATCTGTCGGAAAATCATTGAAAACCGGATGGGAAGCGTCAATCCATGTTCCCACTATCATCGGATTCCAGTTAAACATAATCGGATTCCAAAAATGACTGGCAAAACGAGTTTTACGTCCTTTACAAACTTTCGGCACCAACAATATATTCTCACCTTCATCCAACAGTCGCTTTGTCTGTTCATTCCAACTATCCGTAAATACAAATCCATCATCAGAAACCTCTTTCTGTTCGGGATATACCCAAATATCCCATTCATTCTTTATGCCATCCAATTCCGCCCTCAGTGTTAATTTATCTGGAGACCTTACTTCTCCCAGTTCTATCATAATACGTCCCAACGAATCAACAGTAGCAGGTTCAACACGTTTCGTATGCAATTTCCCTTCATGGAAAATATTCCCCTTACTATTAACCAATGTCCAGAACATTTCTCCTTTCTTTATTTCCCAGTTTCCATAGTGGTAAAGTTCCATGAGAACATTCAACTTCTCCCCTGCACGGAAAGTACGTTTAGGTAACCTAGCCAACAACACAGTAAGTGCACATGACTCACGGAACTTTTCAGGTGTAACCAATCCCTTTGATTCCCAAAACGCATCAAGGATTCCTACAAATGCACTTCCCTGTCCGGGAAAATCGGCCAGTCCCAATAATTGGAAGCCACCGGAATTACGGGTACGTAATAATGATTCATTCACTTCCTTATATTGCAACACTGTATGTTTTCCTGTCGCACGAAAGAAATCATCGGCTTGATGCAACATCCCATTTTGGGTCAACCGTTCACGAAACACCTCAAAGTTACGCGGTTCTAGCACACCTGTGTATTTCTTTATTTCTTCAAAATTCGGAAACATACAACGTTGTCCCGTCTCATGAGCAATGACCGGAACATCAATGTCCGATTCCTTACTACGATCCCAATCCGTAGAAGGCCTGCCTTCGTATACGGTAATCCATCCTTTTGAAGTCACGTGCGATACATAATATTGATCGGAAGCAGTATGAGTACGTGCGGTAGAAGCCGAATATAAATGTCGGTTATCATAAGTACGGCCTTTCTTCACTAAATCCTCAAGCACAGCGAAATTTCCTTCGTTCTCATTTCCATTACAAAACATAATAAAAGAAGGATGATTTCCATACGCATCCAGAATCGCATACATCTCTTTCTCAAAAAAATCCCGGCGTTCAGGATATTTTCCCACATCCTTTATCCACATAGGAAGTTCAGCCTGAAGATATACACCTAGCTCATCACCAGCTATGAACGCAGCTTCCGGTGGACACCAGGAATGAAAACGCACGTGGTTCATCCCATACTCTTTGATAGTAAAAAAAATACGCTTCCAATCATCAACACAAGTCGATGGATAACCGGTCAGTGGAAATACGGCACAATCCAAAACCCCACGCAGATGGATATCCCTACCGTTCAAGCGAATATGATGCTTACCCTGCTCCACTTTTCTCATTCCAAAAGTAACCGTCCGGCGATCTTGCCTACCATTTACAGACAATACAGTTTCCAATTCATATAGTTCAGGAGTAAATTCATCCCACAATCGGATATTTTTTCCCATCGGAAGAACTGCCTCAACTCCTTGACAGACAGACAAGCTATCAACTTTCATGCTTCGGGATACCACAACTTTTCCGCTTTTCTCACGTATCATCAAGTCCAATTTACCTTGCTTTGAATTATCCATTGCAGAAAACTGTAACCTGACCCGTGCTTGTTTTCTTTCTATATCAGGATAGACATTCACTCTACGGATATGCGTTTTTTCTTTGGCAAGCAGAGTAATATTACCCACAATACCATTCCAATTAGTCTGCGTATATTCTGAAATCCCATGTGTCCATTGATCCATCGGATATTTCAGACGATTATCCACACACAAAGTAACCGTATGCACCCCAGCAGACATAAATCTCGTTACATCAAAAAGGTTAGGGGTACTCAAACGCTCATCTGTGCCTGCCAGCCGACCGTCAATATAAACAGTAGTTTCCCAATGACATCTCTCCAAATACAAGAAAATATCCTTTCCTATCCATGAAGAAGGAATAACCAATTCACGTTGATACCATGCCGCACCCTGATACTCAAACTTACGACTCAACCGGTCTACATAGCGGGCATTGTTCTTAATTCCTTTTCCTCCCTGATCCGTAGATCCCGGAAGAACAATAGTCTCTACCAGCCTTTCCAAGTAAAGTTCCGAACCGGGAGTCTTGCCAAACCCTATCGGATCTAGCTGAAACCGCCACGTTCCTGACAAATCTATCCTATTCGGTTCTTGCGCTTGAACAGTGAACACCAGAATAATACACCACAAACAATAAATTTTTCTCATCATTCTTTCTTCAAAAATATAATAAACTCTACAGACCAAATTAGCGCACAACCCTAATATTGTGAATCATATTGAAAACGAACTATTAATCAGGGCTTATCAACTTTAAAACTTAAGGCTATCGCTTCGTTCTTTATCCCTTTAGGATTACCTTGTGCATGCAGACAAAGTGCTAACATGGTTCCACTTTATCAGCAATCTAATAAGAAAGGCCCAATTCTACTGTCTTTCCCGTCAAACGGCTTCGCTCCGCCTCATAACAAATGCGATGACTTTCGACCGAGTTTTCGATAGAGGTCCGTAGCTTATGCTCTTTACAAGACAATGCTTTCACAAAATCATCCACCAACTTCAAATCGGCACCGGCATGGAACGGTTTCTTGGAAATATGAGAAAAATCGAATACCCGCTCTTCATTATCCCGAAACTTACGAACACGTAAACGTACCTCATTTCCATCTATTTCTCCATGAGTCAATTTAACATGCGTTTCCCGGCAGTCATCACTTGTAAATATATCCATTGAGAAGTTGACAGTTACTCCACTTTCCATTTCCATAGAAAGAATCTGGTGGTCAACCACATCATTGTCACAATGGAAAACACAACGTCCGTATCTACCATGACGCAACTCCTCCAATAAAACTTCGTTCAAGGTCCTTCCTACCGGAATATCGAAATTTGAAATCCAATCTCGTCGGTTGTAGTAAAGATCAACTGCAGAATACGGGCATTTAGCTTCAATATGGCAATTGATACAGCGGCCAGAACTGTTCATGGGTGCATTCTCCGAACGAAACCAACGCAGGGAGCCAAACGAAGTAAGCCTTTTGCAAGGTGTCCTAGTCAACCACAACAATAAATCAATATCATGGCAGCATTTAGCTATCAGCATCGGATTAGTGTTTTCTTCCTTACTCCATAAACCTCTGACAAATCCATGCAAAGAGCGGTCCAATCCCACAGAAGCAGTATGGTTAATAGAAATAACAGCCCCCAGTTCGCCCGAATCAACAATTTCCTTGATCTTCATGAAATAAGGATGATACCGAAGCACATGGCATACTCCAACAAGTACACCTTTGCGTTGGGCACGTACAGCTATATCATTACACTCCTTGAGAGTCTGTGCAATCGGTTTCTCTAGTAATACATGATAACCAGCCTCAATGGCTTTAATACAAGGATCATAATGGAGATTTTCAGGAGTAGCTATCAATATAGCATCAGCTGGAAAAGGATGGGCAAAAAAATCATTATAGTCAGCAAAGCAATGGTTACTATCCAATTTGAACTCTTCAGCTATGCGTTGCATTCGATTGGCATTTACTTCAACAACCCCGACCAGTTGTAGCCGATCGGGGTGCATACGTACATATTCCAAGTATTTATTAGTTCGGTTCCCTGCTCCGATAGCAACAATTCTAACAGGGCTGTCGCCTAAAAAAACATCTTGTTCCATGATACTATTTGTTTCTTTCAATCATAAAAGTTACTATTTGCTGAGGTCAAGTACGCGCATATTACGGAAGCGAATTCCGGCCCCGTGACCGCAAAGTCCGATATGTCCTTTTTTATTAAACAACCCGGGGTGATTCAGATGATCTACAGTGTACGGGTTCCTTTTTGAACCGTCTTTGGATACATTGTGTCCTTTGCAGGCTGTACGGATATTGCCGTCAAGAATGACCTCACCATTTACAGTAACCGTGATATGATCGCCTACAGCACGTATCTCTTCCACATTCCATGTACCGTTCGGTCCGAACTTCACCCGTTTGGCAGGAATGATTCCATAGACAGACCCATGCTGCTGGTATTCATGCAGACCTTTGTAAATGGGGGCGTCATGGTCGAGGATCTGGATTTCCATACCGTGATAGGCAGCGTCCACGCCCATCGGGGTGCGTATACCGATACCGTTGTTTACACCCTCGCGGTCGAAGCAGAACTCAAAACGTAGCACAAAATCACTGTATTCTTTTTGAGTATAGAGGTTTCCACCACTACCATAACCAGCCGATACATATATATTTCCGTTCTCTATGACATAACTGTTCTTGTTACCTGTCCATTTGTGGAGTGAAGTACCATCAAACAAGACTTCGAAACCTTGTTTCTTTTCTTCTTCCGGTAGAACAAAGATAGGAGCGGAAAGTAACTTAGACAACAAATTGGTTATTTCATCCACTGCATATCCGGCATCAGCTCCCGGCAACGTCTTGTATACTTCACGTGTCTTTTCCAGAATAATCTTTACGGAATCACCACCAAGTCGTTCATCGCTTTTCGCTACGATTGTTTTCACAGCAGCGGCTGCTTCAGCTGCGGTTTCCGACCGATTCAGGTATTTGGAAACAAGCATCAGTGACGGATATTTCCGAATGCCCGCCAAAGCTTTCAGCGTTTGCTTCTGAACCTTTACCGAAGGATTCAGATTCAGAGCTTGTTGGTAAAGCTGAAGTTTTCGTCCGCTTTGCAAAGAAGACTTCGACACAAGTGGAATATAGCGTTCCAACGCTTGGTCTTTCAAAGCCGGTTTCTGGCTGGCGATTCGAAACAGCGCATCCATCATCTTAGGGTTATTTATTGTCAGCAAAGACTGGAAAGCGGCATTGTCACCTTTTACAGTAAATTCTTTGTTCAGCACCTTAACTGCTTCGTCCGTATTCGTCTGAGCCAAAATGGGATAATAAAGAGCCGGGGAAGCCGATTTTTCCATATAAGACTCTACTATTTTACATTGTTCTTGGGGAGTTTGTCCATTAATTGCGTTTTTCAATGCATGCTGCAAGTGAGAGATGTGACGTTTATCTGACTTTTCAAGCAAATCGGACAAACGGTCAGCATCACCGGAAGTGACAACATTAGGCAGTGCCTTGTAAGCCGCTTCCCTTATATCCGGGGTTTCCGACTGAAGCATAGCAAATACCTGTCCGGATACCTCGTTTATCCTACGTTTGGAACATAATCCGAGCGCTTGTATCCGAGTGTCCGCATTGCCATTGAGAGCTACCTTGACGCCCTCTTTTATGTCTCCGTTGAAAGTCAGCATTGCTTTTGCCGCAAGCTCCGCATGACGTCCTCCCAACTGTGCCGTCAGTTCATTCAAAGCTTCTTGACCACCGATACGTCCTGCAGCAGCAATACCTGCGGCAGCCACCATATCGTTGCCTGACCGTACGGCTTCAATTATCGCACTTACCTGCGAAGCCGCATGACGACTTCCCAACCAATTAATTACGTCTATACGTGCCTCGTCCGATAAAGACGGAATCCATCCGGCAACAGTAGCATACACCTTGTCATCGGCAAATGCAGACACTGAATGAAGCGCCCCGTTACGAACCTCAATATCCCTGTCTCTCAAAGCGAAACGAACGTAAGGCATACCCTCAGCACCTTGGGCAAGCAGAATAATATCTAATGCAGCACCACGGAGATAAGCCTTATCATTTTTCAATAGTTTCTTGCCAGCTTTTACCGCCCTTTCCCTCTCACCGTTTTCTATCAGATTATCTAATAAGTTCAAGTAAGCGGCAGTAGCTTCCTTATCTTTACTCCATTCGTATCCTTCTTCCTTTGCCGCGGCAGACAGCGTCTTCAACGAAGCAGAAGAGCCACAGACCGACAGTGCTTTAAAGATAGCTTTTCGGGTATCAGCGTCCGCTGTTTCCGACCATTCCAACAAAAACGGTTCAGCCTCTTTTAATTTGCTCTCATAAGCGGCATGTGCAAGTATTTTCGGCGATATTTCCTTTTTCTTTATCAGTTCGAGGAGAGCAGCCTCACTGCCGGGAGTCGCTACCAAGCCGCGGATAGCATAATCTGCCAAATAAGAATCCGCTATATATTTGATGAACACAGGGATATTATCGGGAGTCGAACATAGTTGCAACTGTGACAGGAGAAAAGCGCGGTTAGCATTATCCTTACAGATGTCAATAGACGAGATCAATCCTTTTCGGACAGCCTCGCGCTGTTCTTTGTTTCCGGCAATCGTCGCATAACCGACCACACCACTGATGGCATATTCTACGGTAGCATTTCTTCCCTTATCGGCGGGGAGTAACATACCAGCCATCATTTCCATACCTTTGTCACCGGTATTTACCAGCTCCAACATTACTTTATTTCGTTTTTCGGTTTCAGATATAGGAAGTTGCGCCAACCCGTCGGCCACAATTGTCCGGTAATCTCTTTGGCGACCGTCTTGTGCACTGATGTATATGGGCAACAAAAGCATGAATACCCATACTAAGCAGATTTGTTTCAATGTTTTCATTATTCTTAATAGCATATATGACTAAAATAAGGTTAAATACTCCACGGCCCGCGCATGGGCTGATCTATCAGACGGTTGGCTGCGTCGTCATTGAGGAAGAGTTGTTTTCTCGGGTCAAAATACAAGACCGGCCGATTCAGACGTAGCGCATCAACAGCCATATTGACCAATGTACAACTATTATGCCCGTTTTCTTCGTTCAGAGCAAATTTCTGCCGTGTTTTCACACATTCAATAAAATCGGTGTTTTGCGGTTCCGGATCAGGAAGTTCAGCCAACTTATCCATAACATTGGGTATTGTACAACGGAATCCCTGGTAAACCTTTCCCAACGGACCTTCGATATAAGGAACGTCTCCTTTACTTTCAAAACCTTCTCCCTCAAGAATTATCTGGCAACCGTCTTCGTATGTATAAGTAATCTTACGCCAAATACCGGCAGCATCCGGATGTTGCTGCGGAGCGTCCACCTCTACCTTGATAGGCAATATGTCGTCTTTCCCTAAAATATACTGCACCGGGTCAAGATAATGCTGTCCCATATCCGCCAAGCCACCTCCGTCATAGTCCCAATAGCCACGGAAGGTTTGATGTACACGGTGAGAATTATAAGGTTTATAAGGAGCCGGTCCTAACCACATATCGTAATCCAACTCTGCAGGAACCGTTTCCGGCTTGAGATTTTCTTTTCCTACCCAAAAGAATTTCCATGCGAATCCTGTTGCACCTGAAATCCGTACTTTCAGCGGCCATCCCAGCATTCCGTTAGACACTAGCTTTTTCAGTGGTTCTACCGTAGTGCCTAGCCCATAAAATGTATCCTTGAAACGAAACCATGTATTCAGTCGGAAAATACGATTATTTTGTTTAACAGCTTCCACTACGCGTTTTCCTTCACCGATAGTACGTGTCATCGGCTTTTCACACCAAATATCCTTACCGGCTCTGGCTGCTTCTACCGCCATTATGCCATGCCAATGAGGAGGGGTTGCAATATGTATAATATCAATATTAGGATCCGCAATCATATCCCGATAATCCTGATAGGTTTGTAAAGTCTGGTTAAACTTCCGTTTACCAAGATTCACAGCTTGCTCCAGATGTTTTTTATCAACATCACAGACTGCTACTAACCGACAGCGTTCATCGCTGGTAAAATGCAAATTACTCTTGCCAATACCTCCGACACCAATAATGCCTTTGGTTAGTTGATCACTTGGAGCGATAAATTTCTCACCTCCTAATACCTGGCGTGGAACAATGCTAAATAAAGCAACTCCACCCATTGCTTTTAAAAAAGACCTTCTGTTAATACTCATAATATAGATAATGATTAATAATATACGCTCCTACTTCCATATCCGCATTACATGTCCACCACCGGATACCATGTGTATCTTTAGTCTGCGGTCGGCAGGAACAGGAATCACCTTTCGCTTATAATCCTTGCCTACTCTATCCGCATTGATACCATCCTCAAAGATTTCAGCCTTATACTCGCCCTCTCCCAAGAAAGAAAGATCCAATTCCATATCACGAGAATCCCAGTTAGTCAATGCCCCTACATACCATACATCATTCTTTTGACGGGCCATAGCCAAATATTTGCCAACTTCTCCGCACAATGCTTTAGTCTCCTCCCAAACAGTCGGTATGGCCGCTATAAATTTAGTACATTCCGCTTCCTTCAGATAATTGGTAGGCGCATCACACAACATATTCAACGGGGAGTCAAATATGATATATTGCGCCAACTGACGACAACGTGTACCCTGGCTCATCGGTTCCGAATAAACGGCCTTAAAGTTCTCCTTATTGGCATTATTCATCGCTCCTTGTGTATAATCCAACGGCCCCGCCACCATACGGATAAACGGCATCGTCACATCATACGTCACTTGGTCTGTACCCGGTTGAGCCCATTTCATTTCTTCCAATCCGTGAACACCTTCAAAGTTGATAGCGTTTGGATATGTACGCTGCAATCCTGTCGGCTTGTGTGTTCCATGCAAGTCAATAAGCAACTTATATTTAGCTCCCGTTTCCGCACAACGACGGTTGAAGTCTACCATATACTGGTCATCCCGATCCATAAAGTCAATCTTAAAACCTTTGATTCCCATAGCGGAATAATGCTTGCAGACACGTTCCATATCCAAATCAAAGGCACGATAGCCCGCCCATAAGATTAACCCAACTTTCTTACTGTCAGCATAACGTATCAATTCCTCCATGTCTATTTCAGGCACTATCTGAAAGAGATCCGCCGGTCCGGCAACCGCCCATCCCTCATCTAATATCACATATTCAATCCCGAATTTAGAGGCGAAGTCAATATAATATTTATAGGTTTCCGTATTCACACCTGCACGGAAGTCCACACCATACAGATTCCAATCATTCCACCAATCCCAAGCCACTTTTCCGGGCTTTATCCAGGAATAATCAGCTTCTGCTGCAGGAGTGGCAAGTTTATACACCATATCACTGCACAACAAATCCGTATCTTTCTCCGAGATGACCATCACACGCCATGGGAATACAGTTTTACCTTCCACTTTAGCAATGTAAGGTTCCCGTGTTTTTACCATACCTTTTAGTCCTCTTACTTCTACGGAAATATCTTTAGGATAAGCGGCAAACTCCCCGTAAAATCCTTTGTTATCGGAAGATACTTTCAGAAACATACCCGGATAATTCAACAAATCGGCTTCTGTGATGCAGACTTTTTTCCCATTCTTACTTTCCGACAGGACAGGCAGGAACGCCAATCGGGACTTATCCCATTTAGACAGTTCCACATGTCTATATGTGTTCTGAAACGAACTGTGATATTGATTTTCCACTCCGTCTATTTTTCTACCTTTTGGAGTAGCCGCGAAAACCTTCGGATTGTTCGGAAGATTGAATACAGCCTGTTCGCTTTCTACCATAAACGGCTTCTTCAAGTCAGATATAAAACGATAGGCTACACCATCCTCATAAGCCCTGAATACCAAACTGTATCCGCCCTTAAATTCTAAAGTCAATTCATTAAAATGATCTTTTATAGATTGCTTTCTGTAGATAGGAGGATAAATCATCTGATTCTCCGTTCTGTATTTTTTCTTCTTCAAACGAGGTTCTTTTCCAAGAACCGTTCCATCGGTAAGTGTCATAGAGACAGGAGACGTTTCAATGATGACATCTTCCTCATGAGATACGGAATATGTAACCGTATTTCCCAACATCACATTCAACTGAATTTTACCCGAAGGGTCTTTCAGTTCAATACCTTTCTGAGCGTTCGCCCAAAAAGGAACGGCCATCAATAAGATAGCCGTCCATTTCCTAGATAGCAGATTCATATATGCAAACTTAAATTTTACAATTTAGCGTAGTTCCATCTTTCACCTTCTTATTCAAGATAACTTTTCCGGCTTTCTTCACTACTACCCGGATAGTCTGTGCTTTCACACGTTCCAGTTCAATGTCAAAATCGGAAGCAAACGCTTTGATGTGGCGAAGTGCCATCCGATCCCACTCCTGTGGAAGTCTGGGGGTCATAGAGAATGAATGTAATCCGGTAGGACGGATACCTAACATTCCCTCAGTAATAATACGTCCATACAAAGCGCTTTCAGTAGAAAGATGGCGTTGTCCGCCCTCCGGCCATGCCTCAACAGCGTATGGCACATGCGCTCCTAACAGACGGGTAGTAGAATAATGCTTCATAAACTTCATTGCTTTCTCCACTTCTCCTGCCATAAAGACACCGCGAAGCGCATACAGAGTGGAACGATCCCAAAAAGTCTTACTGCCGGCCGCTGTCAACAATCCATTATCCGTCCACAGACGGGGAGAGAAAAGAGCATCAATCGTTCCTTTCGCACGTTCATTGATTCCCACCGTCAACGGGATGCAAATCCATGCACGCAACACATCATTTCCTTTATAATAGGCGTATGTATCAAAACCTTCCACTTCTGCGGCAAAATAACTATCCATATTTTGCCGCAATTGGACTGCTTGTTTACGATATTCTTTGGATACCGCACTTCCCTTACCCAACTCTTCCGCCAGATAAGCCGCCGAAAGAAGAGCATCATAATATAAAGAAGAAGTACATAAGTTGGCTTTTCCTGCCGGAAAACGTCCTTCAAGTTCATCTGAATCAGAAGCCACTACTCCCCCCTCGTTGATTTTCCGACGGTTGAACTCCAAACACCATTCAATCAAAGGCCACAGCTGCTCTGCTTCCTCCTTATTACCACTTGCCAGTGCGTAACGGGCTGCACCGTAAGCAATCATGGCAGCATCACCACGGTCACCGGCACCATTCCAATAGCTGTCACCTTCTGCAACAATGGAACTGGGAATCGGTTTCCACTCATCGTTCATATAACGTGCAAAATGTTTGAATGAATTCACTGCGGACGCATTGCCATACTGATAACCGATAAACGGAAAATAAGGATTGATATATTCCGCCTGGTCGTTCGCCCAGATAGCCGCATAGTAACTTTCTCCTCCAGGACCATGCATCGGACCTGCTTTGGTTTCATAGATACTCTCACAAGCCCGAATTTTTGATAAGGCAAACATCTCGTTAATTACCGGCTCAGGAGTTTCCAACACTAGATTATCCATCCATCCGGCAACAATAGACTTACGCTTCTCCAGTTCTTCCCCGACATCTATCTTCAAAGTCTTCTCGGATGACTTCCATCCGGAAAGGGTAGCAAAGAACGTATGCGAATCACCCGGATTCAGCACCACCGCATCAGAGTTGTGAAGAATCATTTCAATACGATATCGACCATCCACTCCTTTAGCCGCATCGGTAGTCAGCACATTCGTGCAGGAAGGCAGTTCTATGCTTACTTTAGCTGCCCCCTGATTAGTGAACGTGTAGCTTTCCACTAAAGAAGGCAGATCAACCGACGGGCAATAAACACGTTTCAAACGTAAAGAATTACCCTTGTTTAAAACAATATTACTAATTACTTCCAATGTGCCATTGAATGTTATTTCTTTAACCTCTTCACGCATAGGCCTTCCATTAACAAACACATCTTTCAAAGGGTTCCAGTCAAACCGACGCATCAGGCTACCATGAGTATTATTAGGAATAGTACGAAGCATAGGCCACACCATACTCTTGTTCAGTTCAAAAGCGCCATTCTTATTCACGCCATACCTCAGTACAGTAGCTACTCGCTTACCTGCCATTTCGATGTGGTCATGATGAGCGTCTCCTTTCTTTACCTGCCATGTAATGCTATTGCCTCCCTCATCTATTTTCCAGTATTGCTGTGCATCAGCCACTCCTGTACACGACAGAACTACCACCAGTAGTATTAGTTTTCTCATGTTGCTAAATTTATTCTGATTTATTAAACTTACTTTTTCACAATGGCCATAGCAAAACCACCACCGGAAGCCATATTGATTTTCCTCATCGAAGCGGAAGTTACCTTAAAAGTCTCTTTTTTATAATCTTCCGCCTGCTTATTCGCATTGACTCCATCACTAAACAGAGTCACTTCATAAGTGCCCTCACTCAGGAAACCGAAGTCCAATGTGATTTCACGTTGATTCCAATCGGTCATTCCGCCTACGTACCAATTGCTATCCACCTTACGTGCCATCACAATAGACTCACCTAGTTTGCCTTGTAATACACGTGTCTCTTCTATATTCTTATTCGGAATACTTACAATAAAATCCGTACATTCCTGTTCCTCTTTGTAAATAGTCGGATTATCAGCAAGCATCGTCAGAGGGGAATCATGTACGATATAGGCAGCCAACTGATGACAGCGGGTTCCCTGACTCATCGGATTATAATAAATATCCTTGAAATCCTTCTTTGTCGCATTGCGCATAGCTCCCGGTGTATAATCGACCGGCCCTGCCATCATACGTATATACGGCATTATCACATCATACTCCATCATATCTTTCTCTATCTTGCTCCATTTCATCTCCTCCATGCCAAATACCGCTTCAAAATTGATAATATTCGGATAAGTACGATTCATGCCGGTAGGTTTGTAGAATCCATGCAAGTCCAAAGTCAATTTATACTTGGCTGTCATTTCCGCAATACGGTATGCCATTTCAACGGCTGTCTGATCGTCTCTGTCCAGAAAATCTACCTTAAATCCACTGATACCCATCTCCGAATACTTCTTGCAGGCTTCTTCCAACTGGTCATCCAATACATTGAACACCGTCCACAGTATCAAATCCACTCCTTTGCTCTTGCCATAACGAACCAGCTCTTCCAAGTCCAGCTCCGGAACGACAGTCAGCATATCCCCTTTACCCGGATTATACCAACCCTCATCGAGTACAACGAACTCTATCCGGTTATCCGCCGCGAAATCAATATAATACTTATAAGTCTCCATATTGATACCGGCTTTAAAGTCAACGTTATAGATTCCCCAATCATTCCACCAGTCCCATGCGACCTTTCCAGTCTTTATCCAAGAGCAGTCACCAATACGGTTGGGGGAAGCCAAAGCATACACCAGATTATTGACAGGCATTTCAATATCCTGTTCCGTCACCGCCCATATACGCCACGGATAATTGCGTGTTCCCTCTGTCTTGGCAATATAATCAGTACGGCCGACCACACGTTTCATCGCACGTGGCGGAAAGCTTTTCATTTCGGAAGGATACTTGGCAAACGTGCCTTGCAAAGAGCAACTTTTTCCGTCGCCTTTTACAAACATACCCGGATAATTCTCCAAATCAGATTCCAAGAGTGTCATCTTCAGGCCCTCTCCGCAATCGACTGTAACCGGCAGAAAAGCAATGTTTTTTGTATTGACACCCTTTACCGTTGCCTTTGTATAGATATTCTGGAAAGCCATCACATATTGGTCTTTTCCCGGTTTCACGGTAGAATAAGCCATGTATGTCTCATAGTCCTGTGGAAAATTCATCCGGACCACTTCATCCTTAATCACTAAAGGAGATTTGGCAGAGGTGTAAAAACGATAGGCGATTCCCTCGTCGTATGCACGGAAAACAACTCCGTAATTATCTCTCAACTTCAAATCCAGTTCATTGTAAGTCACAACAAACGCTGGGAAACGATAATGTGGAGACACAATATCCTCCTTAACCATAGAGCGTCTGTTCACACGTCTCACCTTTACATTCTCGCCCAATGTCCTGTCTTCAAGCACCAATCCGATCGGACTCTTATCCAACAATATTTTACCCTTATGCTTCAAAGCATAAGCCAATTGCCCCTCCGTAATGATTTCCACTTCCAGGTTTCCACCCGGTGACTTTAAAACCAAAGGGCGGTCTGCCGCCCAAGCAGACGACAGGCAGCAGACACATCCCAATAGTCCAAAAATAAAATATAGTACTATGTGCTTCATTATATTCATTATTTTCAAATTACTCGTAGAGGAATTGTGCAGTAGCCCTACAATCCTTATCGGCAGAAAGACAAGCCCAATGTGCGCTAAACCCTTCGGGGAACACATACGTCATCTCTTCTCCCGCTTTCAATACAAACTCTTTGGACTTTACCTTTTCTTTCAAATAATGAGATACAGACAACCAAAGCGTCACGGTCACGTCACGGTCGGCTTTCAGCGTCAGTGTCTTTTTATCATAGCCGGTCATCAGATACGGGTCACTCATTACTCCGCTTTTCACCGAAGTATTCATCCACGGACCACCATGCCCTACCGGTTTCCCCAATTTCCACAAATCATCAATACTTCCAAACCATAATCCGGCTGTCTTCTCCTTATTTATATATACAGAGTTAGACGTTCTCGCGTCTCTTCTAACGCCCGACAAAGCCAACAATCCATTCCATGTATTATAGTCATCAATATAATAATTATGTGAAGAAACAGGCCGCATCATCTTGAACAAAGGTTCTTTCCCTACATGGATTAATGGCAACTCATAGAATGTTCCATGAATATTGGCTAATTCGCGCTCGGACTCTACCTCGCGTACACAACGAGCACTTTTCATTGTATCAAAAGCCGGATTCCCCTTAGGCAAACGTAAATCACCTTCGGAGGTGTGTAAAATGACAGAAGCCTCATCCACACTCCACAAGTCTTTCATCAGTTTCTTGTCCACCACTTTCGCATCAAACTGTGCTTGCTTGAAATAATGCACCTTAGTTTCCAATGCTCGGGAAGCCTGCGGTTCTACAATGCCCGGTGCAAAATCAAAAGTAAACTTACGGAACTCAAATTCTCCTTTATCCACCACTCTTCCATTTTTCATGACGGAAGCATAGCAGGACATATTATAATTACAACGGTTGCTATACAGTTTAGCTGTAAGAATCTCATCCGCCGTACCCACTTCGGCAAGTCCGGTAAACAACTTTGCAAACTTCTCACCTGAAACAAACCGTTCTGTAGTATAATGCAAAACAAAGCTAACCTGTCCGTCTGTCAACGCTTTCAAACGTATCCATTCACCTTTCACATTCTCCGGAAAGATAAAATCCCGGTATTCCTCCCCTTTCAGTTGGAAAGTTTTATAGTCTGTCCATTCATTATTCCCTTTCTTGTCTATCTGAACAACAAAAGACAGAGGAGATTTGGAATGGTTAATAATATGTGCCATACGTCTGTCGAATCCGGCAAACAGATAAGGCTCGCTTACTTTCGTCGAAGAGACAACGTCCTTCAGCCAAATAGCTCCATATCCGGTAGCCGGTCCCCAATTCAGGAAATCTTTTTTCTTTCCGAACCACAAATTGGATTGTGGCTGACCGGTGAGGATATTTCCCTGAATACTCGACTCATCGGTTGCCAATACAATCTGCCCGTTCCATGAACAGAAATCCGGGATATAGCGCAAATGGGAGGCTATCGGACGAATACCGGATGAGTTGTCCTTTGAGAAAGTTGCGGGAAAATCGAAAAACATCCCATGCATATCCATCATCATCTCATTCCCGCCAATCTCGCGGATACGGGGCCATTCGGTAAACCAGCCATGAGAAGGATCATTATTGTAGGCGGCTTTTGGAAGCAGATAGGTACTCCACCGACCATTTTCCATCACTTTCAAGCGGATAGAGCGCTTGTCCCATCCCATTGTCCACAATGGGGCCTGTTCGTCAGGAACCGCCTTAATACCATTACGCGTAGTAACATCCGTAAATTGCCTGCGTTCAACAACCGTAAATTTCTTACCATCATACTCTGCCAATACACCATATTTCTCCGGTCCTTTTTGCCCTTCTACGGGAACTTGCCAATCTTTCGGATTCTCACCGGCTTCTCCATTGTTTGCAAGCACCAGCTTGCCTTGCGCTGTATATCCACCTTTACCGTGCCATCCGGGCAACGGGTTATGATACAATTTCTTGGTCTCCAGCGTATGCACGTTCGCCTCATAAAGCATACCTTCCATATCATAGTAATACACTTTATTTTGGGGGTCGGTCAGATGACGGGCAATCGCAGTAATACGTCCCGGCATTTGTTTAATAGGAATTGTCCGAATATTCCCTTCAGTATCTATCAGATAGTGACCTATCAACAACTGATTGGACTCCGCATGAATCATACGGGCAGCAGGAGTTCCTCCCACACTACCCTCATAAATCTTCATATTCTTATTCTTATCGACAATGTACAATTTATGTTCACTACCCTTCGGCTCATGGGCCGCATAGTTCACCATATACAGTTTACCCTGCCAAGGAACAATCGCACCAATTCCACACTCATTTCCAAATCCATACTTCCCATTGATACGAGCATGAGCGTATGTTGTGAGATGCGGATACACTCCACTGATACAACGTTCTCCGGATATTTCCGCAATATTCACACTATCTTTGTCCGGTCTAAAAGGAACTTGTTGGCTACCGGTACAAACCGCCATCAGTATAAGTCCTGCCAAGCTATAGCAGCCTGTTAAAATTCGATTCATAGCTATTAAATATTAAATGTTGTTTTTTATGGCACATAAGGGAAAGTATCCGAGTCCTCCGACAGTAGCAGAATAGAGAAAGCGCTTGACCATCCAAAATGCATGGCGGTCATCCCCTCTCCGGTAGCGGAATTCCAATTTTCACGAATAGGATATCCCGGATCTGCAAGACCTTTCAACCTGTCAGGCAACAAACGTGTATACTTCTCCGCATCTTCTGCAAAACCATAATTCTTCCAGCCGCGAATGCCAAAATAAGTATAGTTCATCCAAGTCTGTCCACGGAAATACCCCCTGTCCGGTCGGTATAACGGGTGTTTATGATTCAAGCTGGAGAAAGGAAAATAAGTACCAAACAACTCAGGGTCCAGCATGTTCTTCTTGACAGCGGCAGCCTGCTCAGGAGTAGCCACTTTCGTAAACAAAGGAATCCATCCTGAAATATCAATTACTTTCACCAACTCTCCCGTACCGAGTTTACGGTCATAGAAAAATCCGGTTTCCTTATCAAAGAATTTGTCTTGAATCATTTTCCTCAATTTCTTTCCTTCCGCTTTCAAAGTAGCGGCTTGTTCTTTATCTCCTATCTCTTCCAGCATATAAGCCAAATAAAATTTCTCAGCGCACAGATAACTGTTCAATTCTATAGATTCCTGGTCAAAAGAGTAAGCGTCTTCCGCATTCTTCAACATCTTCACTCCATGAAATTTTACCGCCACGTCCATACCGCTTTCCCATTGTCCCATATATACTTTCGGTCCTATACCTCCATATTCGCACAAACCGTTCTGATCATGGTCTCTGTATGTGTATCTCCACTTATGATATTTCAATAATTTGGGTAACATTTCTTTGATAAATGCTTTATCTCCTGTACGTTGATACACCATATAGGTAGCCCATCCGGCAATAGGCGGTTTGGAACAAGCCTTATTATTATCTTTCTGATACAAAGAGACCAAATCAATAATCATCCCTTCCGGAGTCTGAAAATCAAACATGGTACGCATCTGGTCTTTTGCCAATTCCGGATTGAAAATAGACAAGGCGGTTGCGTGTTCCCAACTGTCCCATGCCCAAAAAGCATCAAAATGACCGGTAGCAGGTTGTACACCGGCATGTTTCAAGTCTCCGGCAGCACTGCGCCAATTGGTATGCAATGTCATCAAAGCTTTTACAGCCCATTTCCGGTTACGGTCACTTTGCAAATAAGGAGTCGGACGTTCCAAAATACTGTTGATATAACCTTCCCAACGTTTTTGATTTTCTTTTAGATACTTCTTGGCTTTCTTTACCTCCAATGTCCGGTGAACAGAGATCGCTTCCTCTTGAGAGGCTGCCGGACAATAGGTAGTAAAAGTATAAAAGACATACGACTTTCCCGGGCGCAACTGTTTACTTTCCATTGTCGTTTCGTATGTATTCTTAGCTTTCATCGTCAAGACACTATTTTCAGGAAACGATACCACAAAATGATGCTTGTTATCCGCAACGCCTATTCCTAAAGAATTTTTAGAAAGAGCCTTGCATTGAGCGTCTTTATAGGTCGCTTTTCCACTCAATAACGCACCGATTGTTTTCTCCTCTGTCCCCTGATTGATCAGTGTATATTCAATCATCGTACTTCTATCGGACACTGCAATCTCTTTGAGTTGGATAAGGATATCACCGGCTTGTAATTGTTGACACAACCTACCGGGCAGATATTCGTGGGTCGCCTTTCCGGTAAAAGGAATCTTCTTCATATCCTGACCGACTTTCTCCACTACCGTCAACTTCTCAAAGCAATCCGACAACCATTGGAGTTTCAGCGAACGCTCTCCTGCAAATGCCGGCCCTCTGAATCCGCCGGTCAACGACAGATTAGAAGGATTATTAAAGCCATAACCGTGCCAATCACCCAAGTCAGAAAAGAAATATCCGTTAGGAGATACACTATATCCTACTTCAATATTCAGCAGATTCACAAACTGTTCCTGCTTAAACTTTCCTTTTCCAAAAACCTGGGAAAAAGACCAGACCAATACGGCTGCTATCAAAACTATTTTCCGTTTCATCACTATTTTGTTTTTCTTATTTTACCTCCTGAAGCTCCAAAGCTAAACTGGAATATTCACTCTTCAATAGATTTTTCAGAGAAATTCCTTCTTCCATCAAGATTCTTCCGCTAATCACCTTGTCGTGCAGCGAACAGGGCTTATCTTCCTTTACTGCCGTCAGATCAACCAAACGATACATCTTCCCTGCATCCAATCCGTTCATACGCACATTCGGAATCACCATATTCAGAAGATGGGAAATCTTGTATACATAGAAAACCGCTCTGTCTTTCTCAGGCGTTACATACATTAAAGAAGAAACACCCTTATTGTCATAAGGAGAGACCAACCGATATAAATCTCCGAGCTGCACCACCGGACGAATATTCTTATAAGCGGCAATGGCACGTTTAGCAAATGCCTTATCTTCCTCACTCATTTCTTTCGGCTGAATTTCCATACCCAATCGCCCGGACATAGCCACATCAAAACGGAATTTCAACGGAATACGACGTCCTGTCTGGTGATTCTTGTCCGCACTGACATGAGAAGCCATCGCTATAGCCGGATAAAAGCCCGACACTCCCCACTGAAGGTAGATACGTTGCAAAGCATCCGTATCATCGCTAGTCCAAAATTCATCGAAATAAGGTAATATTCCATAATTCACACGACCGCCACCTCCGGCACATGCCTGCATTACCAACTTCGGATATTTGGAACGAATGCGTTTCAGAACTTTGTTCAACCCTCTATGATACTCAATATAAAGATGAGACTGTTTATTCTTTGGCAAGTAAGAAGAACCGTAGTCCATCAAACTGCTGTTATCATCCCATTTCATATAAGCTATTTCCGGATACTTAGTCATCAGATTATCAACTACACCAAACACAAAGTCCTGTACTTCCGGATTCGTCAAGTCCAATACCACTTGCGTCTTGCCACGCCCTGTAGAAAGCGGACGGTTCTTAATCCTCATCACCCAATCGGGGTGTTTTTCAAACAATTCACTTTTGGTATTGGCCATCTCCGGCTCAATCCAAATGCCGAATTTGATATTGTGCTTTCGGGCAGACCGTAATAAACCCTCTATTCCGTCAGGTAACTTTTTCTTGCACACTTCCCAATCACCCAAACTACTGTTTGCACCGTCCCTCGGATATTTGTTTCCGAACCAACCGTCATCCATTACAAACAACTCACCTCCCATAGCAGAAAAAGCTTCCATCATTTGGTCCATTTCTTTTTGGTTCACTTTGAAATAAACCCCTTCCCAACTATTCAACAAGATATCGTGAGGACGTTTGCCCTGATTCAGTTTATATTCGCGCGCCCAGCGATGAAAAGCGCGGCTCACTCCCCCTTTGCCATTCGTGCTGTAAGTCATGGCAAATTCCGGAGTAGTAAACACCTCGTCAGGCTCTAATATATAATGTGACGTTTCTTCATTGATACCTGCCGACACGTTGAATTTTGTATTATGCACATCCATTTTAATAAGGTAGGTACCGGTCCACGCCAATGTACCTCCCAATACATGCCCGTTTTCTTCCTGAGGCCTGCCATCCATTGTCAGCATAAATGAAGGATTATCCGTTTCGGTATTTGCCAATCCATCCTTATTGGAAATCACTTTCTGTCCGTTCGTCAGTTTTTCTTCATCCTGTGTACATTCAGCCCCCCAGAAACCATGAAAATGTGTCATCCAGTTGTCACCGCGCGGTACAGGCATAAAAGCTGAAGCGAACCGATACAAGGTAATGGGCTTCTTCCCATGATTTTCCACTTCCACCCAAGTAGAAATGATATCAGTTCCTTTATAAGCTTTATAAATCTGCTTCAACACAAAAGGATAAACTTTATCCTTCATCCGGATCTCCGTGACTTCCGCCTCATTCGAGGTATATTGTTTCACCTCCTCTACAGCCAAGTCCAACGACATATTGCCATCGGCGTGTGTCACTGCCATCGCTCTTTCTCCCGGAGTATTCAGTCCGAACACCGGATAACTTTCCAGTCCGAAAGCCAGTCCGCTGTCATAAATGCCTTGTATATCTTTCTCAAAAATACGACAACCGTAATATTGAAACTTCGATTTCTCACCGGGAACCGCAGCGATTAATAAAGAGGTATTAGGAGTCGAAATCAAGTAATCCTTCGCATATAAATTACCGGAAAGGACTCCTAATCCCAACATCAAGAGAGCTTTTATTTTCATGATATTCATATTAGAACAATTAGTTATTTTTTCGCTTTCAACACTGACGAATGGATCGAAGTACCCTCCAAACGGATTTGATAAGGCCATTGCGCCTCTTTCTCCAACTCTTCTTTCGGAGTGCTCCAAGGCTTCACAAAGTCCCAATGTTCGGTCGGAGCACCCGTAACCACCAACCACAGGAACTGAGTATCTTTGGGAATCTCAAAACGAACAGTGCCGTTTTCTCCGTTCTTACCTCTATACATATCACCATAAAGGCACTTTCCTGCTTTATTAACAACAACAAATCCATATCGCCAACCGGCCTTATCCACCCGTTCCGAACGGAATCCCTCACTACCGGCAATACCTTTGAAATCCAAAGACACAATTTTTCCACTTTCCGGCACATTCAGCCGAATGGCATTATACCCATAATTTTGCGGACAACGCGTCGAAGCTATCTGATACCACCCGTCGGCCACCTTATCCAATTTGCAACGATGCTGATTGGCATAGCTGCTACATATACTTTTTATACGTGGAATATCCCAAGCAACAAAGCGGGATGCCGCTTCATAAATTTCATCATTGAACTGTTGCTGATTAAGTCCGGTCAGCCGCTTATAGGTAGCAGCCGGATCTTCCTTGCCCTCTGCCTGCCGCCATATCCGGGATATGATATCTTGCCCGTGCTTATTTGCCCAATATTCCATAAACTGCGGAGCGTGATACATATTATGTACACTCAGCAATGAATAATGTGTCTGATCCATATAGGCATCCAAATGATACTGCTCTATGGTAGTCCAATCCGAATATACCTGCCATAACATCCATTGCGATGTATATTCCACCAATGGACTGCTCACCGGAAAGCTACGGGCACCGTCAGCTCCTACCATATACTGGAAAGAATGCCCCATCTCATGGGCCAGTGCACAATAAGGATAAGATTGAGCACGGCAAGGACGCATCCACATCATGCCTACTCCCTCGTCTCCCCAACCGAAAGCGGATGTCTGATCATCATTGTACATCCAGATTATCATCTTATAACGACTTGAGAATGACTTCTTCTTATCAACAAACTTCAATTGATCCACATAATAATTATAAAAGCGTTCGCCTTCTCTTAATATCTCTTCCGGACAGAAGCGTTTGCCTTTATCAGCGTATTTCGTCGGTTCCTTACCAAAAGACTTTGCCCAAAACAACACCAGATTCTCTGACTCCGTCATATAATCATAACTGAATTGTCCGTCAGGCTGGTTAAACTTGTTCTCCTTTAAAGATTTTGCCGGAATAAATATCTCTTTTTTAGCAGATTTTGCTTGTGCAATCTCTCCCGACAGGAACCATATCACCAGCAATGTTAACAAATACATTCTATTCATATCAGTTGTTTCTTTATCAATTATCGATTATACATATTCCCATATTTCGAATCTCTTTCTTTCATCCTCTTCTGCTGCTCCAAATCCTCCGTCCATTGGAAGTCTACTTTTGTTTTTTTTCCGTCAGCCGCAATAGCATAGACTTTCGTTTTCTCATCTACTGCCACACCTTCCACTGTAAACTGTTGCAAAGGAGCGACAAATACAAGTTTTCCTTTCTGAAAGACTTCGTATGCCACTACACCTTTCCAGTCCTTCATGGTAAATGTATTTCCCTTGCATACAGCCGTACCCGTTTCTACAGGCTGGGGATTCTTGAATAAATCGACCGTATTATCCGTAATATACCAGAAAGGCAATTGCTGTTTCGGATACTTCTTCGCTTTTATTTCCTTTCGTGTCTGTTCGATATCTTCCGCCGTCACTTCAAACATTCTTTTTCCGTAGTCGTTCACTTCCTGTCTGAAAGGTTTCAGAAAACCGAATTTCTCGAAGAAAGGAGTTAAATCCATCTTTGCCGCCGCACAAGCCTTTTTCACAAACTCCAATTGACATTTCCCGGCTGTAACCGGATTAGGAGTAGTTCTGACAGCCTCATACAAATCCTTATAAAAATCATCATTACCTTTCACCTTAGCGCAATAAAGATACAATTGCCAAAAAGGAACCAGCCGACAATGGTTGATACGATTCTCATTGTGTGCAAGATTACGGGTAAAGTATTCCGTCATCGCACGTTCATACCAACAGTCATCATAGGTTTTCGTAGGCCGTTCCACTTCTTTCTGAAGACGCGTTGTCATACCAAATGCATCCTGCACGTACAGACAATAAATATTATTCGTCACCTCTGTCATGCCATGCCACTTGGCTCCCGGACGTATCTGATTGATATGCCCTATCTCATGTGCCGGTCCCCAAAGGGCAATGCCGGTCAGTTTGTCAATATCACAAACTTTCTCCATCGTGCCGATACCATAAGCCGTACGATAATTGGGTGCATACATATATCCCTTATTTACTACATGGCAATATTGCCGGTTCTTAAACCGCTTGTCTGTATACTTGTCCAATCCCATAAACTCATGTTCCAGCGCCACAATGCGGTCGAATACTTCCACCAACGCCTTACCATCCGGTGTATATTGCCTGAAGCTCTCCACCGGAAAGGTAAGGTGGGTATACGCACCCAATACATCAAAATACTTGTAAGTGGCTTTGTCCAACAATGTCCGCCACCGCGAAGCCTTATGCTTCTTTATATCAAAATACCCATTGACTTCACCGGTCAGAAAGTGTACCCTTACCTTCTTGCCGGTCGTTTCTCCTCGTGTATGAAACAACACATACACCAGTCCATCATTTTCCGGAATAATCCGGTTCATACCTTCGTGTAACAAATAGTAGGAAGAACCGTTCTCGTAACCATCTCCGTTCGGACAATCCAAGTTCTGAATCTTGATCCGGAGCGTATCTCCTCCGGTTTCTCCTACCTTTATTAACAAAACCCTATCCTTACGTGCGACTATCCCAGTCGCATTATCCAATAAACTATACCCATTGGTCTTATTTACCTTAGCCATTACATCGGGGTGTTGCCGTTGTTCAAAATCCTGAATACGGAATTCCGCTTCATTTTCACTGTTCCATCCGGATTTCAATCCGCTGGCAACCGGTTCAAAATCCGTCTCACTGATCCATCCGGAAGGGACTTTTTCTCCGGCTTTCGTACGGTTCCAGAACTGGTAGGCTCCACTCATATCGGGATAACGATCAAATTGTTCTCCACGTCCGAACATACGGGGATCTTCCTGCTCTACCAACCGGGCAGTCATTTCCTTTTCCATCCTTCGTTTCAGCAATTCATATTCCGGCTTCTTGGCCAGATCAACCATACAATCCGGATCTTTCTTTATATCATACAGTTCCTCCGTATCCCGTTTGCCAAAGGCCAACTGCCAATAATGGGCAGTCTTAGGATTTCTCCGAGCCTTCAGAATCTCCGTTTTTGTCGGTCCTCCGTCCACATTCATATAACCGGTCTCCGGATTTCCTGCCGGCCAACGATCCGTTTCAAAATTCTTCAAATACAGATAATTGCCCCGAATCATCCCTCTGATAGGATATCCCCGGTCATCCGGACGCCCTACATCGTGCCGTTCTTTGCCAATCATAACAAAATTACGGTCTATATCCGACTTCTCATTCTTCAGAATATCTACAAAACTACGTCCGGTGATAGGACGCATACCGGCCTTTTCCTGACTGATGCCAACAACTTCGAGCAGAGTAGGCGCAATATCTATCACACTGATATAATCATCCACTTTACGTCCCGGCTTCACCAGCCCGTTCTTCCACATCACACTCATCGGGATATGATTGGAATTATTGTATTCCTGTCCTTTACAACGAGGAAAAGGCATTCCGTGATCCGAAGTGACAATGACAATCGTATTTTCCAATTCGCCGGATTCTTCCAATATATTGAGAATACGTCCCAGATGCGTATCAAAATGCTCCACTTCCAAAGCATAATCCAACATATCCGTGCGTACCGTCTCATTGTCCGGCCAATAACCCGGCACAGAGTCTATCCGTTCCGGTCGTTTTCCAACTTTCAATGATGAGCCGTATTCATAGTCCCGATGCGGTTCCAACGCTCCATACCAGAAACAAAAAGGTCTTCCTTCCGGCCGCGCTTTCATAAACTCTTCGAAGTTCGCCGCATAATCTACCTTAGATATACACGAAGTAGGTGGTACCAATTTCTTTTCATTCCACATCTTCCCGGTAATCTCTCTCTTTTTTCCATGAATATCATTGGCTATTCCGGGTCCCCATCCTTTGCCTGTACAACCTACATAAAATCCGTTCTCTGCCAATGCTTCAGGGTAGGATTTGAATTCAGCCGGAAAATCCGCCCAATGGTTACACGCCTCTTTCAGTTGCCACGAATTCCGACCGGTAATAATAGCGGCGCGTGAAGGAGCCGATTTGGCGTTGCAAGTATATGCATTCTCAAAAAGAACCCCCTCACGCGCCACCCGGTCGAAAGCGGGAGTATGAACCCACGGAGTACCGTATGCACTCATGTGCCCCGCATCATCAGCAATACAGAATAATATATTGGTAGGTTTCTGTCTTTCCTGTGCCTGTGCCGTATCCGACATCGCTGTCGCACTGCCGGTGCTCCACAACGTACAAGAAACAACAGATAAGAGTTTTATATCCATATTAAAAAAAATTGAAGTTTATCTCTGTGCACAAAGTTAGGTCAAAGCCCCGTATTTTACTTTGCTTCCCGTCCATAACACTTTGTTATCCGTCCCAACAACTATTTTTTCCGTCCATTTAACATTTATTCGAGGAAATATTTAAAATAAAAATACCCTTCACCTTTTGGCTGTATCCACTTGTTCATCGGCATTAACGGGTGAAAGGCAACAAATTCACCCGACCTTAACCTCACATCGGTGCAGCAAAACTTATTTTCGACGTAGGTAAAGTTGCTTTCACCCATAAGTATTCTATAAACGAAAGCTTTGATTATAAAAACAAAGGCTTCGTTTATATAAATGAAGGTTGCGTTTATAAAAACAAAGCCTCCGTTTATAGTTTATCTACAGTTCAAAAGAAGTTTAGATATAGTTCTAAAGAAGTTGTGCTATAACAGAAAAGGAATTTAGATATAAAGAAGACCGACCGCTGATACAGCCGGTTATGGTGAATATACAGGTGAAAGGCAGCGCCTTCACCCTCTAATGCTTATGAACAAGTGGATACAGCCAAAAGGTGAAGGGCTTGTGCAATCTACTAAAAACATTAAGTATTACGCTTATACTCACTCGGAGTCATATCATACTTCAATTTAAACACCTTAGTGAAATGCGAACTGTTGATAAATCCGACCTCATTCATTATCTCCTGAATATTGAGATGAGAGTTAACCAGCAGATAAGCCGCCTTTTCAAGACGGACGTTGCGGACATAATCGGACAAAGAATAGCCATCAATTCTTTTTATTTCCCTGTATAACTTGGAGCGGCTGACTCCCAACGCACTTGATAGTTGTTCCGGCGAAAGATTCGGATCACTGATATTTTCATCTATCACGTTCTTAAGCCGCTCTGTCAATACCCTCTGCTCTTCCGTATCGTATAGCGTTTTTTCCTCTCCATTCTCCATGTCACCGGATTTCACTTCGGATACCTCAACCTCCTCCACGCCAGATTCGGAGATTCCCCGATCGGCTTTGCCTCGCATCCATTGTTCCCGCTGTACAAGCAACCGATGTATATTCACTTCCAACAGTTTCATAGAGAAAGGCTTGGCTATATATAAGTCAGCTCCCGACTCATATCCTTCTATCTGACTCTCTACCGTATCTTTGGCAGTCAACAATACCAAAGGAATAGAAGCTACGGAAAGATTGTTCTTTATCCGCCTGCACATCTCTATCCCGTCCATTTCGGGCATCATAACATCACTGACAATGATATCGGGAAAGACTGACATACATTTCTCCAACCCCATACGCCCATTATCCGCAATATGAATATTGTAAAAGGCGGACAAGCGTTCTTTCAACGCCGACTGCAATTCCTGATTGTCTTCCACAATCAATAATGTCGGCAAGTCCGGATTGTCAATCACCGGTTCATCCCCACCCACACTGCTAGCTTTCACCGGCTCAAACTCATTATACTGTTCGTCTATAAAACTCCTGACATCAAGAAGGTGGTTCCCGACAGCCGGTTCATTGCTCCTGCAATTTTCGTAAACAGGCAATGCAATTATAAATTCACTTCCCCTCATCCGTTCACTACTCACCACAATCATTCCCTTGTGCTGGAGAACCACACTCTTTACGATAGCAAGCCCTATTCCCGAACCTAAATGTGACTGTGAATTTCCATTCACCTGAAAGAAACGTTCATAAATAAGGTGAATGGATTCGGAAGAAATACCAATCCCGGTATCTTTCACGGTAAGGATACAAAGAGGGACATCAGCCGGAACAGCACCTTCCGTATGAACTGTATCATAGCACGGAGATACATCTTTCTGCGTTCCCTGTTTGAAAGAGATATCTATCCTCCCCCCTTCATCGGTATATTTGATGGCGTTCGAGAACAGATTAAGTATCATCTTACCGATCTTTTCCTTATCGGCGTCCATCTCAATATCATTGTCATCAGCATTATATGTTATGGTGATATGCTTGTTTTCGGCCCAAGAACTCATATCGTCAAACAACTGACGAATCATTTGCGACATATTTATCCAATCCAAATGCAATGTAGAGAGTCCCAAATCCTGTTTCCTGATATCAACCAATTCGGAAATAAGAGCTAACATCCGTTTTACATTGTACAAGATAGTCCTGCATTCCTTACCCGGCTGGTTCGCGTCAGTAAGTTTCTCGGCAGCCAACAGAATAAGAGTCAGCGGAGTCTTCAGTTCATGTGAAGCATTCATGAAAAACTGCATCTTTGCCTGGTATTTCTCTTCGTCCTGCGCTATCAGTATTTTTTGTATCTCGTTCTCCTTCTTCAGATTCTGCTCTTTGTTATATTGGCGGAAAGCTATAACAACAATTAATACTACAATGATTATATATACCATTTTAGCCCAAGCAGACAACCACCAGGGAGGCAATACTATAATCTCCAGTTCCTTTCCCGGTGTTTGCCAAGTATATCCCTTGTCCGTCGAAAGCTCTACCTCCAATTGATAAGAATCGTACGGCAGATTGGAGAAATAGACTTCATTATTGATATAACGTAATATACGCCAATCATTCTGAAAGCCTTTCAACCGATAACGGTACATAATCTGATCAGACAGTTCATACCCCAAGGCGGCAAAAGAGACTGTAAAGTTATTCTGCTTATAGTTCAATGTCAGCTTGGAAGTCTCATTCAGAATACGATTCAGCACAACACGTCCATCATAAATTGTATTTGGAATAATCCGTTGGTTATTCACAGACAAATTGGTAAACATTAATGAATACAGACCGGCATCATGCGTAAACTGATCGGGACGGAAAGAACTGATTCCATACAAGCCTCCCATATAAAATGTACCGTCTTTAGCCTTATAAGAGACATTGACTTTAAACGCATTATTCTGCAACCCGTTGGCAAAGCCGTATGTATACATCTTATTCTTTTGGATATCCAACTGAACCATCCCATTGCCCCCTATCCACACATTGCCGGAGTTGTCTACTAAAACAATTTCACAGTCATTATTAGCCAGTCCATCCTGCATCGTATAACAAGTGGCCGTATAATCATTCTTACGCTCAGAATGCAATACAAGCTTATTCAACCCACCACCAATGGTACCTATCCAACAGACCGAATCATTGTAGCAATCAATGCCGGCCAAGTAATTAGTGGACATGGAGGTCTCCGGAGAGGTTTCATTAGTCTGATAAGCAGCAAGCGTTTTTATCTTTCCGTCTTCTGTCAATGTCAAACGGTTCAAGCCGTTCGTAGTACATAAAAATACCGACCGATCTCTGATAAGCATATCTGATATTTGGTTGGAAAGAATGCACGGATCTGTTTGTGTGTTCAGATAAAGCGCTACAGCAGGAGAAGTCAGTGGATTGTCTATACAGAGAAGCCCATCTCCCCATGTACCGATCCACAACCTACCGGACTCATCTTCCCGCAGATCAGCTATACTCATATGTATTCTATAAGCATTCGGATCATTCGTCACCGACATTCGTTCCAACTTCCCCGTAAGAATATCATAAATGAAAACGCCATGACTGGAGCCTATATAAAGATGTCTCTGGTCGTGACTCATCTCCAGATTCTGCAAATAGATATCATGAAGCCGGTCTTTGGGCAAGGGAACCAAGTCTAGTTGTCCCGTCTGCGGCACATAACGAAACAGATTGGCATATTCAACGACCATCCAGATTGTTCCGTCTTCTTGTCCCGTCACTGATATAATCTCATTTTGCGAAAGCCCCATTTCCCTAAAATCCACATTCGAAAGATTCTTAAAAAGAGGATTCGACAAAGTGCGATAGTATATCCCCCAACTACTTGTCGCTATCCACAAATTGTTATATTTATCAATTAGCAAATCCCTGATCTTTTGCATGGATTGTTTATCATCTCTGGCATTCTTAAGATACTCTTGAATAGAAGGAGTTTCCGAAAAAGGATAGCGCACTTCAAAAATTCCTTCCAGATAACCGCACCATAAGCTACCATCCTTGCCAACAATAAACTTACCATTCGTATATGTGGGAATCTTGGAATTAATATGATGAAAATCCGCATATACCAACGTCGGCTCGTGAAGCTCTCCACCAGCGAGCGATACCCGATAGCACCCGCTTCCGGTACGCATATATAGAAAGTCATCGATACAATAAATGCTTTGTACTGTCTCATCTTTTTGTAACAAGTTTTTTGTCGGATATCTTTTGAGAACAGAAACCTTACCATCGCGTATGCCCAATTGGGCGATATGCCTGCCTGTGTTTGCCCATATTATTTCCCCCTGGAACTGTATATCACCTATATTTTTTCCAAAAAGACGTTCTTCCTCACTATTCCATTTCAATGGACGTATCGTGTCATTATCAATCCGCATGACTATCATTCCCTGAGAAGAACCGGTCCATAAGTGGCAACCGGCAGGATCAACATATAGTTTGTACACAGCTAAATCTGAATCATATTTCTGCTCCCCCTCTCTCACATAAAACGGTACATAACGATGGGTATTCAAGTCAAAACAAGTCAATCCGCTTTCTGTCCCCACCCAAAGTTTATCTTTCGTGCAAACCATAGCCTGTATCCGATTATGGGACTTGAAGATCTTATGCCCTTCCTGATAATAATTGAAGGTCTGCAACGAGTATCCGTCATAACTTTGTAATCCTGCAAAAGTACCAATCCACATCAAACCCGTACTATCTTGGGCAACACAATTGGCATCCGTATGGGCTAGTCCGTCATTAATAGTCAAATGCTTAAATATTTCATTTCCGGACGAACTATTTAAACTTGATAAAATCAAGCACAGTAGTATGGATAGAAAGGTTCTCATAGTAGTATATGTTAGTATCTTGGTGCAAAGATATTAAATAGAAAATAATAACCTTCATTTTTCACGAAGAAAGCAGAAATAATGAATCAACCCACTATTATACTGTAATTCAAATACTTACAAATAATTTTCATAAAATAAACCGGACCGAAAAATGTTAAATAGACGGAAAGAACAATCAATGGGACGGATAACAAAGTGTTATAGACGGGAAACAAAGCAGAAATAAGGTATTTATCATAATTTTGTATATAGAATACTATATATGATATATACCATGAAAAAACAGAATTTATTAATCCCTTTTTTCCTGTCACCAGCCGCAATCAATGCTGAAAATTGTCCTAATATTGTTTTCGTATTGGTAGATGACATGGGAATAGGAGATATCAATTGCTATTACAACCAACCGAAAATTCAGACTCCGAATATAGACAAACTAGCCTCAAAAAGCTTACAATTCATGCAACATTACAGTGGCTCTACAGTAAGTGCTCCCTCCCGTTGCTGCCTATTGACAGGAAAACATACCGGTAATTCTTATATACGCGGAAATAAAGGTGTCAAAAGTGAAGAAGGAATCTTCGACTTGCACCTCCCCGCCAATGAAACAACAGTAGCTGAAGTGCTGAAACAAAAAGGTTATTCCACCATGTGTGTAGGCAAATGGGGACTTGGAGGACCAAAAACAAGTGGCAGCCCGATCAATAAAGGCTTTGACTATTTCTTTGGCTATTTGTCTCAAGGAGATGCCCATCGATATTATCCCGAATACTTATATGAGAATGAGAATAAGATCCAACTCGGTGGAAAAGTATATAGCCATTGGTTAATACTGGAAAAAGGCTTGAATTTCATCAAATCCCGTAAAAAAGAAGAGCCTTATTTTGCCTATTTCGCCATTACTCCCCCTCATGCTGACTTAGATTATCCGGATATCAGCCAATATCAAGGAAAGTTCCCTGAAACTCCTTATATCAATAAAAATGGAAAAGGAGGATTTAAAACACAAATAGCCCCAAAAGCCGCTTATGCTTCTATGATAACCGAAATAGACCGGAGTGTAGAAAAAATAATCTCTCTTATTAAAGAAAGAGGAGAATGGGACAATACTATTTTTATATTCTCTTCCGATAATGGCGTGCATTGCGTCGGTGGCCACGATCCTAAATTCTTTGACAGTAACGGTCCGTTCCGAGGATACAAACGGGATTTATATGAAGGAGGAATTCGTACCCCATTCATTTTTTCTTGGCCCAAACATATAAAAGAACATAGGAAAACTCCGCATATCTCCGCTTTTTGGGATTTCTTACCTACCGTATGCGATATTATAAATACAGAAGTTCCCAAAGGCGTAAATGGAATTTCTTATTTACCGGTTCTTCTAAATAAAGAAGACAAACAACCACAACATGAGTATATCTATTTCGAATTCTATGAAGCAGGAGGAAAACAATCCATTCTGAAAGATGGTTGGAAGTTAGTTCGCTTGAATCTTTCTAAACCCGATAAGTTGGTGGAAGAGTTGTATTACCTTCCCCATGATATCGGTGAAAAACATAATCTCATCAAAAACAACCGCAGCAAAGCGGAAGAGTTGAAAAAGCTTGCAAACAAGGCCCATACAAACAGCCCGAAATTTAACTGGTAAATATAACTATAAACTCAATATAATCATGAAAACAAAACTATTACTAGGATGTAGTTTTGGCAGTTCTCTGCTAACAGGAGGATGTATCGACGTAAACAAAGCGGTCAATACTGCCACACAGCAAAAACCGAATGTCATCTTTATAGTAGCCGATGACTTAGGTTACGGAGATATCAGTTGCTACGGAGAAAAAACAATCTCCACTCCTCATGTGGATAGCCTTGCCGCAAATGGTATTCGCTTTACGGATGCTCATTCAGTAGCAGCTACCAGTACCCCGTCACGATATTCTCTCTTCACCGGTCATTATAGTTGGCGACGGAACGACACAGGTATCGCTGCGGGTAATGCGGGAATGATAATCAAACCGGAACAAACAACCATTGCGGATATGTTTAAATCGGCAGGATATACAACCGGAGCTATCGGCAAATGGCATTTAGGGATGGGAGATAAGACCGGAACTCAAGATTGGAATGGAGTTATCACCCCCGGTCCTCAAGATATCGGTTTTGACTATTCATATCTTATGGCAGCTACAGGTGACCGGGTACCTTGCGTCTGGATTGAGAACCAACGGGTAGCCAATTATGATGTCAATGCTCCTATTCATGTTAGCTATACCAAGCCTTTTCCCGGAGAACCTCTGGGTAAAGATCATCCCGAATTACTGACAAAGCTAAAGCCCTACCCCAATCATGGGCATAACCAAGCTATTGTAAATGGCATTTCACGTATTGGTTATATGAAAGGAGGAGGAAAAGCATTATGGAAAGATGAAAATATCGCCGATACTCTTACTGCCAAAGCCGTTCGCTACATAGAAGAGCATAAAGATACCACTTTCTTCCTCTATGTAGGCACCAATGATATTCATGTGCCTCGCTATCCACATTCTCGCTTTACAGGCAAAAGTGGTATGGGATATCGGGGAGACGCTATTCTACAATTTGACTGGACAGTCGGTGAAATCATGAAAGCACTGCAAAAACAGGGAATCGCAGAAAATACATTGATTGTTCTTACCAGTGATAACGGTCCGGTTGTCAACGATGGATATTTGGACCAAGCTATAGAACTACTTGGAGAACATCGTCCTTGGGGAGATATGAGAGGGGGAAAATACAGTAATTTTGAGGCAGGAACACGAATTCCTTTTATTGTGAGTTGGCCAGCAAGAGTAACTCCAAGCATCTCAAACGCCTTAGTCTCACACATCGACTTATTTGCATCGATGGCCGAACTAGTAGGAACAGAACTAAAAGAAGGTGTTGCTATTGATAGCCGTAAGCAACTAAGCGCATTATTGGGAACAGATAAAAAAGGACGGGATTACATCATAGAAGCCGCTCAGTCTATTTCTATTTCTGACGGAGAATGGAAATATATCACTCCTTGCGACCGTACTCCCTATTATAAAATCACTCATACAGAAACGGGTAACTCTCTTGAAGAACAACTTTATAATCTACATAAAGATATAGGTGAAAAACACAATCTGGCTAAAAAGTATCCGGAAAAGTTGAAAGAATTAAAAAGAGTGTTGGAACAGGAAAAGGAAAAAGGATATATGCTGAAATAGCATGAGTCCGCAAAGAGTCTGTCACACACTACGACATATTCTCAACGTAACATGGAGTTTTTAACGTTCAGAATTCTTGTTATGATAAAATCTGGTTTCTTAGGTAGTCTAGGAAAGGGGAAGTGTTAAATAGACGGAAAGAACACCCCACGAAACGGAAAACAAAGTTTTAGAGATGGAAAACAAAATGAAAGAAACAATTCTATTATAACTTTGCATTCATGAAAAATCTTCTAATAAACTTTAATTCAAATACCATGAAAACTTAGAATTTATCAACCGCCACTTTGGTAGCAAGCAATGTCAGAGACATGCTTTTCGTACACAGAAAAAAACTAATATAGAATAGTTCTGTCGTTATATGAATTTTCAACCAAACATTAATCTTTAGTATTTTCAAGCTATGAAAAGAAAAACAACAATTTCAACTGTATGGAAACAAGCCACTTTGGTATTTTTTTCATCAATTTGCTTGAGCGGATTAGGAGGATGTCAAGATGGGGGAACCACATACGGGGCACCTCAGGGTTCTCCCTCCAATCCTGATCAACCGGTGACTTTCACCGATTTTACCCCCAACGAGGGTCCTGTACGTACACGCATGTATATCAACGGTGAAAACTTCGGAACGGACATTTCCCTTATCGAAGTATTTATAGGTGGACAGAAGGCAAAGGTCATTCACTCGTCCGACAAACAGATTTATTGCATGGTACCGGCACGTGCCAGCGGCGGATACGTAGAAGTGACCATCAAGAATCCCGATGGAAACGAGTATGTGAAACACACGTTCGATCAAAGGTTCACGTATCATTTTAACGAAATGGTAGGAACACTTTGGGGTAAAGTAGATGAAAACGGAAACAGTTCCGTGAAAAACGGAAGTTTTGAAGAGGCAGAGACTGTTGAACCGCGATTGGCTTTGTTTGACGACAAAGACGGAAGAAGGGAAATCTATTTTTGCGAAGGTAACAAAACCATCCGTAAGATGAACCTCGACACTCAAGAAGTAACTACGATATTAAAATCCGGTTCCGTAGATTGGAAGTCCATCAATACGATGTGTTGGAGCAAGGAAAAAGACACCTTGTTTGTTAACAACGTAACCACAGTGAAGGATGCTCCCGGTATATATTACTTCTTAAGAAAAGAGAACTTCCAAATTCCACACAACTGCGTGATCATGAAAAACGTGAACTGTATTTTCATCAACGATGCGGATCCGGACGACTGGGGAATCTATTTTATCACCAAAGACAAGTCGATGCTTTATAAAGGTATATTCAATCCTGAAACCGGATTATGGGATCCTCAAGAACTTCACACCTTCGGAAGTGGCGGACAATGGTATGAGAATGCGGTTTTTCATCCTGAGGGCAAATACCTTTACTGTCTGGCGCGCGGACAACACTGCATTCAGAAAGTGATCTACCACCCCGAAACCAACCAACTGGAGAAGCCTGACGTATTCGTCGGTTATTCCGGTTCGGGAGGATATATGGACGGAGTAGGAACGAATGCCCGCTTCGACATCCCGATGCAAGGCGTATTTGTAAAAAATGAACAATACATAAAGGAGGGAAAAGATGATATTTATGACTTTTACGTAATGGATGCCGGCAACCATTGTGTACGTATCGTATCTCCCGAAGGAGTTGTCACGACTTATGCAGGACGGGGTAGCGCCTCTTCCGACGGCAGAACTTGGGGATATATCGACGGACCGATACGAACCGATGCCCGTTTCTCCACTCCAATGGGACTCTGTTATGAGAAATCGACCGCCACATTCTACGTCTGTGACAAGAACAACAGACGCATCCGTACCATTTCTGTTCAGTAAACGAATGATTAACACACAATTATAAGTAAATATGAAAAGAATATTATTCATTGCAATCTGTCTGCTAACGGGTTGCGTCTGGGGAACGTATGCTCAAAACAAAAGCATAGAAGTCTCCGGAAACGTGAAAGACGAGACCGGGATGCCGCTCATCGGTGTCAATATCTCCGTGAAAAACACAAGTGGTTTGGGGGTGATTACCGACATTGATGGAAACTACACTATCAAAATAGCTCCATACAGTACTCTGATCTACTCGTATATCGGTATGGTAACACAGGAAATATTGATTAAAGAGAACATGAAAAAGGTCAATGTGGTGCTGAAAGAGTCGACCAAAAACGTCATTGATGAGGTAGTGGTAACCGGTACCGGTGTACAAAAGAAAGTAACCGTGACAGGAGCTGTCTCCACAGTAAATGTGGATTTGCTGAAAACACCAACTTCGAGCGTTACCAACGCTTTGGCCGGAAATGTACCGGGCATTATGGCCATGCAGAACAGCGGTCAGCCCGGAAAAAACATTTCCGATTTCTGGATCCGCGGTATTTCCACATTCGGAGCAAGCAACAGCGCTTTGGTGCTGGTAGACGGTTTCGAGCGTAGCCTTGACGAGATTAACGTGGAAGATATCGAATCTTTCTCCGTACTCAAAGACGCCTCGGCCACAGCTATCTACGGTTCACGAGGTGCAAACGGAGTGGTATTGATTACCACCAGACACGGTAAGGCAGGCAAAGTAAATATCAATGCAAAAGTACAATCTTCTTACAACACCCGTACCTACACACCCTCGTTCGTTGACGGGCCTACGTATGCCTCCATGCTGAACGAATCACGAGTGACACGCGGACTGGAGCCTCTTTATGACGAAGCAGACATGTATTTGTTCCGCAGCGGAATGGACCCCGACCTTTATCCAAATGTCAACTGGATGGATGCATTGTTGAAAGACGGTGCCATGACTCAACGCGCCAATGTAGACATCAGCGGTGGTGGTACCACAGCCCGTTATTTCGTCTCCATGAGTTACCTGAACGAAGACGGTATGTATAAAGTGGACAGTTCAATAAGAGACAAATATGACTCCAACCCCAATTACCAACGCTGGAACTATCGTATGAACGTGGACGTCGACGTTACCAAGACCACTTTACTGAAAATGGGCATATCCGGATGGTTATCCAAACAGAATGAACCGGGATGCGGAGGGGGAGAATCACAATTGTGGGCATCTATCGTAGGCCATAATCCAATCTCTACACCAATATACTACTCCGACGGGAAATTAGGAAGTTCCGGTACGGGCAATAAAGCTAACCCTTGGATGCTTTCCACGCAAAACGGATACAAAGAAAAATGGAATAACACCATACAAACCAACATCACATTGGAACAAGACCTGAAGTTCATCACCAAAGGACTGAAGTTCACGGGACGCTTCGGATTCGACACCTTCAACGAGAACACAAAGCTTCACGAACAATGGCCCGAACTTTGGAAGGCTGAACGGGAACGGGACAGTAATGGGAACATGGTTTTCCATAAACTTGCTGATGAACAGGTGATGAAGCACAGTTCCTCCGCCAAAGGCACACGTAAAGAGTTTTTCGAGGCCATTCTGAACTATAGCCGCACTTTCGGCGACCACCGGGTGGGAGGAACGTTGAAATACACTCAAGATGCCAATACCAATACACAAAGCGTCAGTGATTATGAATGGCTCGACCGCAAACATCAAGGGCTTGCCGGGCGATTCACATACGGATGGAAATACCGCTACTTCTTCGACTTCAACTTCGGCTACAACGGTTCCGAGAATTTTGCACCCGGACGCCAGTTCGGATTTTTCCCCGCCTACTCTTTGGCCTGGAACATCGCAGAGGAATCTTTCGTGAAAAAGAACTTGCCTTGGCTCAGTATGTTCAAGCTCCGCTACTCTTACGGTAAGGTCGGTAGCGATAACGTAGGCAGACGCTTTCCCTACTTACCCGGATTCAGCAACCTAAATGAGTATTCATACACATGGGGAGACTACGTAGATACTTCTTGGGCAGGAGGAAACAATAGCAACAAGTACAATGCACTGACCTATTCAATGATTACCTCCGAAGAAATCACTTGGGAGATTGCCACAAAGCATGATGTGGGATTGGACATATCTGTTCTCAATGACAAAATATCGGGTACGATTGACTATTTTCACGAGACACGCGACGGAATTTTCATGAATCGTACCAATCTACCGTGGATTGTCGGCATGAACGGACTGAAAGCCAATGCCAATGTGGGTAAGGTACTTTCAAAAGGTTTCGACGGCAATATAGCCTACCACGACAAGTTCGGAAAAGTAGACTTTACTTTACGCGGCAACTTTACTTATAGCAAGAATGAGATTCAAGAATACGATGAAGTAAACTCACTCTATCCGTATAAAATGAAGGCCGGTCAGCGTGTCGGTCAAGCATTGGGTTTGGTAGCCGTAGGATTATTCAAAGACTATGAAGATATCCGTAACAGCCCTGACCAAAGCCCGGTAGGCGGTTCTTCGATTATGCCCGGTGACATCAAATACAAGGACGTCAATGGCGACGGAAGAATCGGTGATAGCGATGTCGTCCCCATCGGAGCGACAACCCGTCCGAATTTGATTTATGGTTTCGGAGTCTCCGCACAATGGAAGGGACTTGATGTCAATGTACATTTTCAAGGAGCAGGCAAATCATCGTTCTTCATCAAAGGGCAAAGTATCTATGCATTCAGTGAGGGTGAATGGGGAAATGTGTTTGATGACTACGTTGGTAACTACTGGAGCCTGGATAACCCCGACCCCAATGCCAAATACCCCCGTCTGAGCTGGAACGGCAATGCCAATAATAATCGTGCCTCCACTTTCTGGCTGCGTGACGGTTCTTACCTCCGCCTAAAAACCTTGGAAGTAGGCTACACATTGCCTAAGAATATTTCACGTGTATTATACATGAACAATATCAGGGTATTCTTCATCGGAACGAATCTGTTAACTTTCAGCAAATTCAAGATGTGGGATCCGGAAATGGGAAGCAGCACGGGACAACAGTATCCGCTGAGCAAATCATATACATTGGGACTGACCGTCACCCTGTAAGTACATAACGCATAAAACTGATATACAATGAAAAAGAAACATATATTATATGTAGCCATGCTGAGCCTGGAAATGGCCGCAAGCTCATGCTCTGATTATTTGAATGTATCGGATAAACTGGAAGAAACGACTCAAAATTTGGAAAAGATTTTCATGAGTAAAGAACTCTCCGAACAATGGCTGGCACAAGCCTATGCTTATCTGACACTTTATAATTCGGATATTAACAACAGAGAGTATTGCCTTACCAATTTTGCGGATGATTATATCTTTGGCGATGCCATGTCTGAACTTCGCAGGTTCAAATATGCCGAATACGATGAAGAGTTTCACCGTAGTGCCTGGTATGAGGCATACAACGGTATCCGCCAAGCTTCCATCTTTATTCATAACATTGACCGCAATCCGGAATTTACACCGGAAGAAAGAAAAGACTACAAAGCGCAAGCACGCTTTGTCCGCGCCTATCTTTATTGGAAATTGTTGCAAAAGTTCGGCCCTATACCATTGATGCCGGACAAAGGAATGGACTACTCGCTTAGTTATGACGAAATTGCCACTCCGCGCAGCACGTACGATGAGTGTGCGAACTTTATTGCTCAAGAAATGGTGTTGGCAGCTTATGATCTGCCGGAAGACCGCGACAGCCGTAACATTGCCCGTCCTACACGTGGTGCCGCACTGGCTGCCCGGGCAAAAGCATTGCTTTACGCTGCCAGCCCCATCAACAATCCCGGAGGACCGGGCGACCCGATACCATCGGAACGCTTCACAGATATGGTAGACGATCAAGGCCGCCTATTGATGGGACAGGAATATAATGAGGAAAAATGGGCAAAAGCCGCAGCAGCAGCGAAAGACGTAGTAGAAATGGGGAAAAGAGGAGTATACAGACTCTATACCGTGAAAGCGCGTTCGGAAGGAACAATTGACTATCCGGCCACTATTACACCTCCACCTCATAAACCTTTTTCAGACCAAAACTATCCGGACGGATGGGCGGATATTGATCCTTTGCAATCCTATCAGAATATGTTCAACGGCAACCTTCACCCGTCCGACAATCCGGAAATGATATTCACCGTAGGACAAAACATTAATGCCAGTACCTTATCCCAACGAGGTATGCCTAGAGAAATAGGCGGATGGAATTGCTATGCCATGACTGGTAAACAATGTGATGCCTACGAAATGAACGACGGTACTCCATTCGATAAAACAAAGAAATATACCGGTGACGATATGTATATTAGTGCTTCAGAGGCAGCAAGCGGGACTTATGCACCTCTCCTTGAAGGAGTAAACAAGCGCTATGCACATCGTGAACCACGCTTCTACGCTTCTTGCGCCTATAACGGAACATTCTGGCCTGCCACTAGTGCAGAACTGCCTGAGGACCGCAACAAACAGGTGTTCTACTATCGCGGAATGGACAGTGGATGGGGAATTAAGGATAATGTGTTGCGTACAGGAATCGGAGTGATGAAATACATCAGCACACGTGATAATGCCAAAGCCGGAACTATCATAGCCAAGCCCATTGTCGGTATCCGCTATGCCGACGTGCTTCTGTGGTATGCCGAAGCTTTGAACGAACTGAATCCGGGCGCACAATACACCATTCCTTCGTGGGACGGCAGTCAGTCTTATACCATCACCCGTGATAAGGAAGAGATGCACTATGCCATCAAAAGAGTACGTCTGCGTGCTGGTCTCCCCGATTATGATGAAACCGATGTGTATCAAAACCAAGGAGCTTTCCGGAAGGCACTGAAGCACGAACGCCAGATTGAATTCTTTGCTGAGAACAGCCGCTATTTCGACCTTCGGAGATGGAAGGATGCACAGAAAGAAGAGTCCATGCCGATAACAGGGTGTAATATCTATATGAGTGAGACGGCAAAAGATTATTTTCACACGCAAGTGACGCTGTCCGATATTCCGACCACTTTCAACCGTAAGATGTATTTCTGGCCAATTTCCAAAAACGAGTTGAATAAAAACATGCGGATGACACAAAATCCGGGATGGGAAAGCTATGACCAATAATCTCTAAAAACGAAGACAGAAATGAAAAATTATATCGCATATTTTTTAATGTCAGGATTGCTGCTAACAAATGCGGCCTGCAACGACGAATGGGAAGATGAAATCTACTATCAGAATATCGCTCTGAAAGCCGTAATCAATAGCGAAGGAGTGACAAATATCTATATACCCTACGAAGGGAATGGAGAGTTTGTCTATCAGCTACCGGTCATCATAGGAGGCTCACAAATCAACGAATCCGATCTAGACATACAGATTGAAGTAGACAAGGATACGTTGAAGGATCTGAATACTGAACGATACAAACTGAGAGAAGACTTGTATTATCAGGAACTTCCGCAGGTGAACTACGAATTGCCTTCGGGCACTTGCCACATTCCAGCCGGAGAATGGCAAGGACTGTATGATATTAAATTCAAGTTTTCAGGATTGGATCTAAGACACAAATGGGTATTGCCGTTGACTATTGTCGACACAGACGCTTACGATCCCAATCCACGACAGAACTATCGGAAAGCGTTGTTACGCGTAATGCCTTATAATGACTATTCTGGTACGTACTCAGCCACTAATATGAAAATATATATCGATGACGACCAATATTCGATGGTAGTAGAAGAACGTAACCTTTTTGTCATGAGCGAAAACCAATGCTTCTTCTATGCAGGAAATATCAGCGAGGAATTGATAGATCGTGAGAAGTATAAAATCGCCTTGACTTTCAACGAGGACGGAACAATTGGCGCGAAAGCGGTTGATTCGGAAAATCAGATAGACTTCGAAGTAATCGGACAACCAACTTACACAACGAGAGTAATGGAGGATGCCACTTACCCTTACATCGAACACCATTACACCACCATCAATATGGAATACCGTTACAACGACGTGAGTACGTATGAAGACTATGAGATTCCTAACCGGGTGAAAGGAAGTATGAGCATGGAACGCAAGTTAGATACATTGAAACCTGAACGAGATCAAATTCAGTGGTAAAATACAATTAAAACTGTGAATATGAAATATAACAATTTTCTATTTTGTTTCCTATTAAACACCGTTGTAGCATTCTCAAGCGCCTGCAACGATGACAATGAAGAAGCAGGCAATCTTGCCTGCTTCCAAGAAAGCGGATACGTTGCCGCTGAGTTCTCTTATCAAGACGATAATTTCGAGCAAACAATGACCGTGCTGAACAGAGGTATGGGAACGTTTAATACGCAAATAACTCCCTATACACAAGCAGAAATGGCTGCTTACAACCAGAAAAATGGCACCAACTATCATGTGATGCCGGAAGGCACTTACAAGTTGAGCGAAACCAATCTCTCATTTACCGACAGCGAGAAGGCTAAAGACATTCTTGTAACGATGTATCCGAACAAATTATTCGAAGTGATACGGAAAGATACGGAAAGCAAACAATACGCCTTACCGTTGAAAGTGGGGAACCGGAGCAACTCCGGCGCCATTTACGTGGTAAATATGGATTATCCCGTTCTTAAATTATCAGAAGAAGAAATAACTCTAAGAATGGTGAATGAAGAAGAAGAGAGATCAATAACAGCATGTACATACGAAGAACAAGAAGCAACCGAACCTATTCCAAATAAAGGAAATATCAGTTTAGATCTTACCATTCCAAACAATGCAGAAGAATGGTTGAAAGAGTACAATACAAAAAACAGTACCGAATATCAATTATTGCCCTCAACCGCATACGAACTTGACAAAATGACCGGAACAGAAGGAGAAGAGCAATGTAGCGCTTCAATCAAAGTAAAACGTACACTCTCGTCAGGAGAACCGTTGGGATATGGCAACTATATTGTACCAATAAAATTAACAGGAATCGATAACAAGGTTGCGGTGAATCATGATATTCATATAATAAAAGTCATCAATACAAATGAATATAATGATGTGAAAAGAGAACATGACGACGGAAAAAATTGCATATTCCATGTAAAAATAGCCATTGATAAACCGGGCTACGAGATGTCAGGTAGAGACATGAAATACTTCCAAGAAAAAATCGCCATTCAATGGGAAGCTATTACCGAACGCTTTAATGCACTCGACAAGAATGGATTATTGAAACGAAACTATATCTTTGTACCCGATGTGAAAGACATCATCGTGTATGATGAGAATTACTTCAGTAGAAAAGATAACCCTAGGATACCTTATGACAAATTTCAATTAATAGTCTGCTACGACTTTTATAAAGATGACAATATCAATATGGGGGGAGGAAGCTACAGTGGCGATATGAACGCAGGCATTGATCTCATTGGTATGGGCGCCCATTGCAAGAACGCTGAAGAGTTCGACAGAGTACTCAATCCGGAAACATCAGGTTTTGAAGAAGCTTTGGCACATGAGTTAGGACACTTTCGCGGATTACTTGATACGTATTTATGCGACCTAAGCTCATCCAATAATAAAATCAATGGGCAGTCTTTCACTGCCGAATGGGGAAATATGATGGGAGCTTATAACCGGCCAATTGGTGAGGTATGGTGGAGTGATTATGAAGCTTATGTAATCAACGTCACAGGTGCAAAACATTGCGCCGGTAGTGGCACAGTTGCGGCATATTTTCCCGAAAATATGGAGGTGACAGTTACTGAACAAGGGAAACCGTGCGATGATTTCACATTGAAATTCTATCCTAAAGAGGGCAGTATCATTAAATCCGTTAAACATGAATTTAAAGGGACTGGAGGAGTGATACAAATTGACGCTAGAAAACTCTTCTGGGAAAAAGAGGGCGGGTGGAACAACCGTCCATATGCCGGTTCCTTCTATAAACTCTTCTTGGTAGAAGCTATTAATAAAAAGACCGGAAAAAAAGCATATAAAATGCTACCTTATTATGATCTCCATAAACAAGGGCTAATTGACAAATCAGAAAAGCCTATTGACGGTGAATCAACTTTCAAGTATTCCATCAATATAGACTAACTAATATAAAAGTTTCGTAGGTGAAGCCAACAGTCTCCTACGAAACTTTTGCATAACACATTATTGATAAGCTAACCATGACTTTAAAATCGACAATTACACCACTTCTATTAATATGTACCACATTATGCTGGAGTTATCCCAGTAATAGGAAAACATATCAAGGAACCAAAGAAGTGACTTTCTCCTCGTCCGATACCAAATTGGTGGAGACCTTTGAGCGTTCTCAAAAAATGGCACTCTCCTACTCCCACAATGGCAACGATCCCGTTGGTCATTGGTACGAAGCAGCTTTACCAGGGCGTAATGCTTTTTGTATGCGTGACGCTTCCCACCAAAGTATCGCAGCCGAAATGTTAGGATTATCCAAGCATAATTTCAACATGATGAAGAAATTCGCTAAAAACATCAGCGATTCAAAAGATTGGTGTACGTTTTGGGAAATAGATAAAGATAATAATCCGTGCAGCGCCGATTATTTGGACGATGCTAATTTCTGGTACAATCTGAATGCCAACTTCGACGTTATATTCGCTTGCCAACGACTGTATGAATGGACGGGAGACGAACGTTACCTGAAAGATGAAACATTGGCAAAATTCTTCCAACTATCTGTTAACGAATATGTGGAACGCTGGAAATTGGAACCGGAGAATATATTGCTTCGTACACAAGAAATGAACATAAAACCAACTTCTAAAGGCCGCTGGCGTGAAGTACGCGGGCTTCCTTCGTATGTGGAAAACTATCCCGGACTAACTAATAGTTCCGACTTGGTAGCAAGTCTCTACGGAGGGTTCGAAGCATATAGTAAAATACTGGCAACATTGGGTCAAAAAGCAGAAAGCGAAAAGTTTCATTTTCAGGCTGAGGAATATCGCCGACATCTTGAGGAAGACTGGTGGAATGATGAAAACAAAACATACCACACTTTCTGGACAAAGGACAACCAATTTGCCGACGGAGAAGGACTTACATATATGCTATGGTTCAATGCAGCCCAAGAAAAAGAACGCATTCAGGGAACAATAAAAAAAATGATGGAACGCAAAAACTGGAACATCGAGAACATCTCACATTTCCCATTATTATGGTACCGTTACAACTATACACAAAAAGCTTATGACATTCTGACAACCATTACTACCATGCACCGTTTTGAATACCCGGAGGTATCCTACGGAATGATAGAAGGCATTGTCAGTGGAGCTATGGGAATAGTACCTGAGGCATCACGGAAACGGGTGACCACCTTACCTAAAATCATAGGTGAACATTATCTTCAAATAGACAATCTCCCTCTACTAGGCGGACTAATTTCTGTTCGGCACGATGGCAACAAGGCTACCCGGTTTACCAACAATACCACCGACACACTAACTTGGGAAGCTGCCTATATGGGAAAAGTGGATGAGCTAACCGTTAATGGAAAAAAACAAAAGACCAAATCACGCACCGACTTAATGGGAAATATAATTTCATATATCGAAGTTAGTGTCACCCCTAAAATGGAAGTAAAAGTAAACATTGAATAATCACTAATTTTATCATGAAGAAACATTTCGTTACCGGACTGTTTGCCGTATTAGCCATGACGGCAAACGCCCAGTCTTTCAAAGAATGGCGAGCCCCGGAAATAAATTCTGTAAACCGTGCGCCAATGCACGCCAATTATTTCGCTTATGAATCAACGGAAGCGGCTATAAAGGGAATCAAAGAGAAATCATCCAATTTCATGACCTTGAATGGAACTTGGAAATTTAATTGGGTGCCCAATGCCGATGCCCGCCCTACTGATTTCTGGCAACCGGAGTTTAATGACAAAGGGTGGAATGCAATGCCTGTTCCCGGTGTATGGGAACTGAACGGATTCGGAGATCCTATCTACGTGAATGTAGGTTATGCTTGGCGTGAACAATTCAGGAACAATCCTCCACAAGTGCCTACCGTTAATAACCACGTAGGTTCCTACCGTCGGGAAATCACTGTACCTGCTCATTGGAAAGGAAAAGAAATCATAGCTCATTTCGGTTCTGTGACTTCCAATATGTATCTTTGGGTAAACGGTAAATATGTAGGTTATAGTGAAGACAGTAAAATGGAAGCCGAATTTAATCTTACTCCTTATCTGAAACCGGGACAAAAGAATCTGATAGCTTTTCAAGTGTTTCGTTGGTGTGACGGAACATACCTCGAAGATCAGGATTTCTTCCGCTACAGTGGCGTAGGTCGTGATTGCTATCTATATGCCCGCGGTAAAAAACAAATAGCCGATATCCGTATCACCCCCGACTTGGATGCACAATACCAGAACGGTTCATTAGCTATCAATCTCACCACAAAAGGACGCGGTGAAGTAGAGCTAGGACTATTTGATGCAGATAATCAACCCGTAGTTACCAAATCACTAAATGCTTCAGGTAATATAAGTACAACGATGGAAGTTACATCTCCTAATAAATGGACGGCTGAAACTCCTTATCTCTACACCCTGCGCGCAACACTAAAAGAAGGAAACAAAGTACTGGAAGTAATCCCAGTCAAAGTCGGTTTCCGCAAAGTAGAATTGAAGAATGCACAAATTCTGGTCAATGGGCAACCGATTTTAATCAAGGGAGCCAACCGTCATGAGATGGATCCCGATGGCGGTTATGTCGTATCACGCGAACGTATGATTCAGGATATTCAGATGATGAAGATGTTCAATTTGAATGCCGTACGTACCTGCCACTACCCCGACAACAACTTATGGTATGAGCTTTGCGACCAATACGGTTTGTATGTAGTGGCCGAAGCCAATATCGAGTCTCACGGAATGGGATACGGTAAAAACACACTTGCCAAACGTGAAGACTATAAGAAAGCGCATCTGGAGCGTAACCAACGTAACGTACAACGTTGTTTCAACCACCCAAGTGTTATTATCTGGTCGTTAGGAAATGAGGCAGGATATGGCCCGAACTTTGAAGCTGCATACGATTGGGTAAAAGCGGAAGATCCCAGCCGTGCCGTACAATATGAACAAGCCGGAACAAAAGGGAAAACGGATATTTACTGCCCGATGTATGCCGGTTATCAATGGTGCGAGAATTATAGCAAAGACAATAAATACCAAAAACCATTGATTCAATGCGAATATGCCCACGCTATGGGAAATTCACAAGGAGGATTCAAGGAATATTGGGACTTGGTACGCAAATATCCGAAATTTCAAGGAGGTTTTATCTGGGATTTCGTTGACCAATCGGTACGCTGGCCAGGGAAAAACGGTAAGATGATATATGCTTACGGCGGTGATTTCAACCGTTTTGACGCCAGCGACATCAACTTCTGCAACAATGGTCTTATTAGTCCGGACCGTGTACCTAATCCCCATGCGTACGAGGTTCGCCATTTCTATCAGAACATCTGGACTACCCCTGCCAACCTTAAAAATGGAGAAATCAATATCTTTAATGAATATTTCTTCCGTGACTTGTCAGCTTATTATCTGGAATGGGAAATGTTGAAAGATGGAAAAAGTGTACGCTGCGGACGAATTGACAATCTGAACGTACAACCTCAACAGACTGCGAAAGTCAAGCTAAACCTAGGTGAGACAGATACGGAAGCCGAATGGTTATTGAACATTTCCTACAAACTGAAAAATAATGAAGACTTGCTTCCTGCCGGATATACAGTAGCCAAAGAGCAACTCACCCTAAACCCGTATAAAGCACCATCCATGCAACTGGGAAATTGTGAACTAAGCAATACTGAAACCGTAGCTCCGGAAGTGCAGGATAACGACAGACACTATCTGATTATAGGCAACGATGCTTTCCGGATCGAGTTCAGCAGGTCAAACGGATATCTCACCAAATATCAGATAAAAGGACTGGATATGATTAAAGAAGGAGCTATCCTGAAACCTAATTTCTGGCGTGCTCCTACCGACAATGATTTCGGTGCGCACATCCATCGCAAGTATGTAGCCTGGAAAAATCCGGAAATAAGGTTAAAGTCGTTAAAACAACGTACGGAAAACAAGCAAGTTATCGTAGAAACCGCTTATGAGATGCCGGGAGTGTCTGCGAAACTCAATCTGACATACGTCATCAATAACGAAGGTGCCATTAAGGTTACTCAAAAAATGGCAACGGACAAAAAGGTCAAAGTCTCCAATATGTTCCGTTTCGGTATGCAAATGCAAATGCCGCGTAGCTTCGAGACTATCGAGTATTACGGACGCGGTCCTATCGAAAACTACATTGACCGTAATCATTGTACCGACTTAGGCATCTATCGTCAAAGCGTCACAGAACAATTCTATTCTTATATCCGCCCGCAAGAAAACGGTACGAAAACCGATATCCGTTGGTGGAGAATGATAAATAAGGCCGGAAATGGTATTGAAGTTGTTGCGGCCTCCCCATTCTCAGCATCAGCCTTGCATTATACCATTGAATCACTGGATGAGGGCTGGAGCAAGCAGCAAGGACATTCTCCGGAAGTAGAAGAAGCTGATTTAACGAACCTATGTATTGACAAGATACAAGCAGGGCTCGGATGTGTAAATAGCTGGGGAAGCATTGCACTGCCTGAGTATCAGGTTCCTTACCAAGATTATGAATTTACGTTCATTTTATCTCCGATACAACACTGTATAGATATTCAATAGAAAATGAAAAAAAATCAAATATCAATATTCGTTATGGGAATGTTATTATTAACTTCCCTGACAATCTCTGCCAAGCCCAAACGAGTAATTATGATCGCTCTTGATGGCATATCGGTAGAGGGTTATCAAAAGGCCAACACTCCCAATTTGGATGCATTAATGGCCGAAGGAGCATTTTCTCTGACCACTCGCGTAGCAATGCCTTCGGTCACCCTTCCCAATTGGACCAGTCACCTCACAGGAAGTGGTCCCGAACAACATGGAGTGGTAAACAACGGATGGAAAATCGACAAGTTTGTACTTCCTGCCGTAGAAACTGATACAGATGGATATTATCCGTCTGTATTCACAATCCTTAAAGAAGAAATGTCGGAAATAAAAACTGCTTTCTACTATAACTGGATTAATTTATTCTATCCTTATAATAAGAAGTATTTTGATGAAGTCTCTTATCTTGAAAAAGACGAGTACATACCCAACTATCAGAAAGCCATCAATTTTATTGCCCGGAATCAGGATAAACCGACAGTCGTATTTCTATACTCCGTCCATACAGACCATGCCGGACATAGACATAAATGGATGTCACCTGAATATATTCACTCCATTGAAGAAGCCGACGTTCAAATTGGCAAATTCATCAATGAAATGAAAGAAAAAGGATTGTACAAGGACACTCATTTTATGTTTTTATCGGACCATGGAGGTATTAACAACGGACACGGCGGAGTAACAACCAACGAAATGATTGTACCATGGGGAATCACAGGTCCCAAAATCAAAAAGGGATTTAAAATAGAAGAACCGAATAATACAGTCAACACGGCATCGGTAATTCTACGCTTATTCAAGATAAAACAACCATTATCATGGACAGGAGAGGTCCCTGAATCCATTTTCAAATAATATAAGACTTCACAAGGATCCATGGTTATCCTTGTGAGAACTAATTATATAGGTATAGTACGCTTTCAGGTACTATACCTATAAACAAAATAATTGAATTTATTCCATGAAACAAACACTGATTTTGATTTCTTTAATTTGCTTCAGTACAGGTAACATCATGGCTCAGCATACCATCGAAGTGAAAGGCAAAATCAAGTTTATTGAACCGAAAATGAACAAGATCGAAGCGACACGCCACGAGGGTACACAGAAAATAGTCGTTGCCGAAACTCCTGTAAACAAAGACGGAACATACAAGCTCACCATTAATGTAGACAAACCGCAATCGCTAAGTTTATCATACCCATGGTGGCAAAACGTGAACATTTGGGTAGAAGACGAGAACCTAGAAGTAGACTTTCACGGACGAGACACCGCTAAAATTGTGATAAAAAATCCACCCTATGTCTACATCAGAGGAGGCAAAAACAACGAGGTAATGAACTGGATTAACTTCGAAAGATACCGTAACTACCAACAGATGATTGAGCTATATCGTGAGCTCTACAACTCGAAAATTCACGAAGACGAGAAAGAGGAGATAAGAGTGGCGAGTGCTATCGGCTATTCCGACCAAGAGAACTACCGCGCTCATATGCGCTACATCTGCGAACACTATGCCGATCGCACTAGCGTGATAGCTGCTATAAACGATTTGGATGAAGAGAAAGACGCCGCACTAATAGAAAAGACGCTCAATACATTAGAAAAAAGCAATCCTAAAGTAGTGGCAAATTACCGTGCCACAGCGAAAAAAGAGAGAGACTGCGAATTGCGTATGCAAATCGGACAGTCAATTCCCGAATTCGAGGCTTATACTCCCAAAGGCAAAAAAATGAATGTACAAAATTTTAAGGAAAAAGTACTAGTGCTAGATTTCTGGGCAAGCTGGTGCGGTCCCTGCCGTCAAGAAGTACCTAACTTGAAGAAAGCATACGAAGAGTTCAAAAATAAGAATGTAGAGTTCTTAAGCGTCAGCGTGGATGTCAAAAAGGAAGATTGGATAAGAGCTTTGAAAGAGGAGAATATGCCTTGGCCCCAAGCGCAGGCTCCCAATGGCGGAAGACAGGTGATGGATACATATCAATTCAGCGGTATTCCTTTTATTCTGGTAATTGACCAAAACGGAAATCTTTACCGTAAGAACGTACGCGGCCAGCAAATTCAGGAAGCTATATGCGAGTGCCTGACAGGCAAACCCACACAAGACAAAAAGAAGTCTCAAAGGATAAAAGCAGCAAATATGATGTGAAACATAACGTCACCCCACGTAAAAGCGGGCAGACTGCCACTGGGCATTTGTTTACTGTACACACAGTTTAAAATGACAGTCTCGTGCATAATAAAGTGTATAATTACGAATAAAAAATATCTAACACCTCTTTTTTATATAATAACCAAGTTACCCCTATAATCAAAGGTAAATCAAAACCGTTTAGTCCTCTACGTTCAAGTTTCCATTTTTCATGGGTATTTTCTTTACGACGTTGTCGCAGAAAATACCCACAAAAAAAACGTTCGGACTACGTTTTTTGATTTAAAGAAAGATTATAGGGGCTAACAGTGACCGACGTGACGCATAGATATAACAAACACAAACCTCTTCTTTATACAGACTTTCATCACAACATAGCAGTTGAAGCAACATTGCTTCTCATAATAATTCGTTATCCAAATATTTGGTTCACAATAAAAGTTAGGAGCTTCAGTTCCCTCTGCTCTGCATTGTTCTTCCAGTATAGTATTCCTACCTTACATACATTTTTTACTTGTAGTCTTTCTCTTTCTTCATCATTTGTGCTTTCCTTTTGAATAACATCAGGTTCTCTTTCTTTTACATCATAACATAAATTTCTTTTCTTGTGGACATCTGATGACACCTAACGACATATAGTGTCACCTTCGTAATAATCAGCATCTTATTCCAATTTAGCTTTTTACATTTGAAGTGTCAAAACAATCTATTAACTCCAAAGTAATGATTTATGGCACAGAAAAAAGACATGGAAGAGAAACCTAAAAGAGCAAGGAAGTCCAAAGTCAAAAGCAATGCGCTTCCGGTGGAACAAATCAATGAACTGATGTTTATCCACAACAAAAATGATCCGCAAACCGGCGTTCAAGCCGTCAGCGGAATAGACGAAAAAGGAAAAGTACAAACAGTTCCTGCCGATGAAAGGAACGAAAACTCTTTTCTAAAATTCGAAAAGAACTCCAGTATCCTCGAAAACTTTATCAAGAACTTCTGGAGCCAACTCAAGGAACCGACACATTTCCGGCTCATACGCATGACTATTCATGATTACAAGCAGAACAAGCAGGCAATCAAGGAGCTGTCACAAGGCAAAGAAACGGATACCGTGAAGGAATTTCTCAAACGCTACGAAATCCGTCCGAGAGAAAACAGGGAACAAAGTAAGAACGAAAAAGAAAAAGAGACTATGGCAAAAAAGCAAACCCCACAGGAAAAAGCACAGCAACCGGTACAAACACCGCAGACGCAGGAGCAGCAGGCTCCACGCTACCGTTACAACGAAAACATGGTGAACTGGGAGGCACTGGAAAAGATCGGTGTCTCGAAAGCCTCACTCGAACAGCAGGGACTGTTGGATTCCATGCTGAAAGGATACAAGACAAACAAGCTGGTTCCGCTCACACTGACCCTGACAAGCGCCAAAGTCAAACTGGACGCGCGTCTTTCATTCATAGCCATGCCGGACGGACAAATCGGCCTGGGGATTCACGGTATCCGCAAGGAGCCGGAACTGGAAAGACCATACTTCGGACACATTTTTACAGAAGAGGACAAGAAGCATCTCCGGGAGACGGGAAACATGGGACGGGTAGCGGAACTGAACCTGAACGGGGGAGCCTATACGCCCTGTCTCATCTCCATCGACAAGAATACCAATGAACTGGTGGCCGTACGGCAGGAGAATGTGTATATTCCAAGCGAGGTAAAAGGTATCAAACTGACAGCCGACGAGATTAATGCACTCAAGGAAGGGAAGCCGGTATATGTGGACGGCATGACTTCAAAGAACGGAAAGCCGTTCGACGCGACGCTGCAATACAGTGCGGAACGCAGGGGACTGGAATTTATCTATCCGGAAAGTCAGGGATTCAACCAGCAGAGTCTGGGAGGCGTACAACTTTCCCCAAGCCAGATCAAGATGCTCAGCGAAGGGCATACCATTCTTGTGGAAGACATGAAACGTACCGACGGAGCCCTGTTCTCCTCTTTTGTCACTTTGGACAAAGTAACCGGACGACCGCAATACACACGACACAATCCGGAAAACGGAGAAATCTATATCCCGAAAGAGATCTGCAACGTACAACTGACTCCTGAAGACAAGGAGGCCCTGCGCAAAGGACAACCCGTATTCCTGGAAAACATGATCAACCGCAAGGGGGAAGAGTTCTCCTCCTTCGTCAAGCTGGACATGAATACCGGCAGGCCGCAATACTCCCGCACACCGGACGGATTCAGCGAACGCCAGGCACCGATTGTTCCGGCAGAAGTATACGGGCATGTGTTCACCGCACAGGAGCGGGCCAACCTGCAGGACGGAAAAGCCATACTTGTATCGGACCTGAAAAGCGCGAACAACAAGACATTCAGTTCCTATCTGAAAGTGAACGCAAATTCCGGACAGCTGCAATACTTTCAGGAGAACCCGGACATACGTCGCAATACAACCCGGCATGCCGCACAAACGGACGACATGCAAAACCGGCAGCAGGAACAGAAGAAAGCCAGCAGACAAGCCGTATAACAGGAAGTTAAGAAAAATAAATCATTAACCATTCATTCGAAAAAGAGATGAAGCAGAACACAAATCAGATATTCAAGGCGGAAGACCTTGACTGGAAAGAACTGGAAACAGCAGGGATACACAAAGAGGAACTGGAAAGCAACGGGAACATGGAGTTGCTCCTGCAAGGTGAAGCAACGGAAGTCATGCCATTAAAAATCTGCACTCCCATACTCCATATAACAATGGACGCCACCCTCAAGCTCACGGCAGGAACGGACGGAAAGCCGGTAATGGAGATTAACGGTCTTAGTCCCGAAGCGGAAGAAGTGACCGGCGAATAATCCCCTGACCGGAACAAGAGAAAACAAAGATATATAAACCGTTACCCCGTACCGTCTTTACCATAACGGTACGGAGAACAAAAAAGAAAAGATCATGATTGCAATATTGACGGACAAGCCCAATGTGGGAAAAGAGATAGCAAGAATTCTGGGTGCACAGACCAGGGAAAACGGATATATGACCGGAAACGGATACATGGTGACATGGACTTTCGGAAACATGCTGTCACTAGCCATGCCGAAAGATTATGGAATAGAACGCCCGGAACGGGAAGCCTTTCCTCTGAATCCCGCTCCCTTCAAACTAATGATAAAGCATGTCAAGACCGATACGGGGTGGGTACCCGACATCAATGCGGTACTTCAACTGAAAGTGATTGAGAAAGTATTTGCAGCCTGCGATACGATCATTGCAGCCACCGACGCCTCCCGGGAAGGGGAAATGGTATTCAGATACCTGTACCAATATCTGGACTGTCACAAGCCGTACCGCCGCTTATGGATTTCCTCACTCACGGATGAAGCCGTACTGGACGGCATGGCGAATCTCAAAGCAGGCAGCCTGTTTGACCCGATGTTCCTCGCCGCAGACAGCCGTAACAAGGCGGACTGGCTGTTGGGACTGAATGCCAGCTACGCCATCTGCCAGACTACCGGAACGGGAAACAATTCCCTCGGACGGGTACAGACACCCGTACTGGCAGCCATCAGCAGCCGCTACCGCGAGCGTGAAAACCATATCGTGACAGATACTTTCCCTGTCTTTGTCAGCTTATACAAGGACAATATCCTGTTCAAGATGCGCTGCACGGAGGAACTTACAGACCGTGAAGCCGCAACACGATTTTACGGTGACTGCAAGGCTGCCGGACAGGCACGCATTACCGCCGTCAGCAGACAAGTAAAAGAAATAGAGCCTCCCGCACTCTATAACCTGACCGAACTCCAGAAGGATGCCTGCCGGCATTACGGAATGACCGCCGGGAAATCATTGGAAATTGTACAGAGGCTTTACGAGAAGAAACTGATTTCCTATCCGCGTACTTCCAGCCGTTTCCTTTCCAGGGATGTTTACGACAGGCTGCCTTCCACCATGGAAAAGATTCTCAACCGGAAAGAATTCCGGCCGTATGTCAGGACAATGGGAATCAATATTTTCGATCTGCCGGACAGGGTTGTCAACGAGGAGCGGGTAGCGGAGCACCATGCCATCATCATCACCAATATGTATCCCGAAGCACTGGAAAGGGAGGAAATGCAGCTTTACCTGATGATTATCGGGCGGATGCTGGAAGCCTTCATGCCCGCATGTAAAGTGGAATACACTACAGTGGATGCCATATGCGCCGCCCGCAACTTCAGATGCCATACCTACCGTATCATCGAAAAGGGATGGTTCGGGATCTTTGAAAGGGAGGATGAGATTGCCGGACAGCAGTACCACCCCATCCCCATTCCGGAACTAAAGAACGGAGAAACGGTCACCGTGACGGGCTGTAACCTGATACATAAGAAAGACCTGCCCGTGTCCGCATATACCGATGCCGGACTGATCGAATACATGGACACTGCCGGGCTGGGAACCGTCGCCACCCGTACCGGCATACTGCAAACCCTGATTGACCGTAAATATGTACGATACTCCGGAGGATATATCATTCCCACCCGAAAGGGACTTTACATATATGAAACGGTACGGGGAATGAAAATAGCGGATCCCGCACTCACATCGGGATGGGAAACGCAACTGGCAGGGATGGAACAGGGAAAACTTACACAGGAAGAATTCCTCGAAGGGGCGTTGAAGCTGGCAGGCGAGGTAACGGAAGAAATCTTCCGGAAATATCAGAAATAGGAAGTCATTATATACAAAGTGGAAAATGCAGGCTGAACAGGTCTGCATTTTTTATTTATACAAGAAACTGTTTTGCCGTTTTTAAACGGCAAAGGTATCGGATTCCCCTTATTTGTCTCAAGGCGGCCCTGCGGGCTGGTCAGCTAAAAGAAAATCATCCTCGCTACGCTCCGGTATTTTCTTTTGCCGAGCCTTGACCCAAAAGGGAAATCCAAGGAAACGGAGCCTATAAAACCGGGAAAACAAGTCCCCGGGGACCATTATCCACTCATAAAATTAAAGAATATGAAACTACAACTCATCGCAGACATATGCAGGTCAACGGTCACACTCGTGATGAAGGCAGGAGTAATCCTGCTATGTCTCAAAGGCGTAATACCGTTCCACGCCATCCTGTTCCTGCTAATGGCGGGAGGAATCATACGGTTCATGGCAAGGATTATCTCATTTCCGGCAACAGTTCTCGCCATTCTGATCCTTATCGGAATGTTATTATAAACCTTTAAACTACAAATGAAATGGAAACAAGAAAATTCACCCCGTCAGCTCCGGTCGCACCCGCACTGTGGCCGACAACGCGCAGCATCAGACCTGCAAAGAGAAGATTTCCCAATACGGTTGATGAGCCCAGAAACATCGGGTATTATCTCAAGCCGCTGCTTGACATCACGAAGCGACCGGACAGAGACGAAATTCTGAAGGCATATCTCAAGGAAACCTATGTATAACAATAAAAAACAACCATTATGTTTTTCCAATCAATTTATCAGATGATGTCGGCAGGCACAGACCTGAACATCAACATCAGAAGAACGGACGGAAAACTCTCCGTAGCGGTAATGCCCAGGCGTACAACACTCAAGGATGAAACCGGACAGGCCATCGTGCCGCTCATACTCAACGGCACCCCCGTGGAACTGGACGGACAATTCCTGCAGGCCGTCACCTCACCCCTGCAGAGGGTACAGGAAGTGCTGGTCAATCTTGAAACCTTCGAGAAACAGGCACAGCAGGCGGCATCACAAGGCAAGGCCGCCAGGAGTGCGAGCAGCAAGGAGACAAAAGAGACACGTGAGAAACAGGAAAAAATGGAGAAACTCCTCAAACGTGCGGAAGAAGCCTACACGGCAGGAAGGTATTCGGAAGCGACGACCTGCTTCAGGCAGGCCAAGGTACTCGCGGACGCGGACAGGCAGAAACAGATAGAGGCAAGAATACTGGAAGTGCAGAAGGAGTCAGCACAATGCAGCCTGTTCCCAGAAGAGGATACGCAGGCAAAGCCGGCTTCACAACAGCAGCCCGTAAACGGTGCACCGGCCGGAAAACAGCCGGACGGGCAGATGCAGATATTCACGGTACAACCACCCGGACAGCAGACACCGCCTGTACAGCCGGCACAACAACCGATGCCCCAACCGCAGATAATACAGCCGCAACCCGTACAGCAGGCTTATCAGCCGGGAATGCCGCAACCGATGTACGGCGGGTACTACCAGAATCCGGTAAACGGTATCCCGCAGCAGCCCACGGAATATCCCCAAATGTATCCCGGACAACCCGCAGGGCAGCAATGGCAGCCACAACAGTGGCAACAGGCACCGTCAATGCCGCAGCCGCAGGCACCCGCCATACAGACGGTTCAGGGAACTACGGGAAGGGAATACCGTTCACAGCCACAGCCTGACGAAGCGCTCACCTTCGACAAGGATGACGAGAGTGACAGGGAACTCCTAAGGGAAGACCCTTATGCGGAATACATCGACTTTCCACATGAATGCCGCATGAAGGACGAAGTACAGGCGGAACTGATATGTTATTAAACCTCTAAATATAAAAAGATATGGCACTTGACATCAAAGGAATCAAAAGAGTATTCAAACTGAAGAAAGGAAACTCAACGCTGGTACTGGAAGACCCGGACAGCAGAATGTCACTGACGGAGGTTACGGACTTCTATTCCATGAATTACCCGGAACTGACCACGGCAACCCTGCACGGACCGGAATTTGAGGAAGACCGGGCCGTATACCACTTCAAAACCACCATAGGGACGAAAGGATAGGCTATGGCAAAGAAAACAAATCATAAAAGAAAGGAGAAAGAGGCATGCACACAGCTTTCAGAATTACAAACGGAGAACCTGGCGCATCTTATCATCAGCGAAGCCGGATGTACCGATATCAGCCGGGGAACCGGCAGAAGGAAGAAAAGAAGACTGCCGCCGGCAGGAACAGTAATGATTTTCTAATGGGGAGAATTCTCCCCATTGCACCGGATTATTACATGGAAAATGCCGGAGAGGAAAAAATCAACCTTACGACAAGGGAAAGTTTTGATTATCTGTACCGGTCAGCCCTAAATTATACCGGCATTATCGGTTCCGGACTACCTTTCCGCAAGAAAAAGGCATCCCCACGGATAAATATAATCAACCTGTACAAGGCACTGGAAAACATACTTCCCGAACACATCAATCTGGAAGTACGAAACAGCAGGCTGCACTTCTGTCTGTACAGGTTCCATAAGTGGCCGGAACCCAGACTGTTCTGGATACCGCTGGACTTCACGGAAAAACTACCGGGACAACTCAGAGGGATAGCACTGGAGTTCATCCGCCGGCTCATGCGCCACCACAGCATACAAAGCATAAAGGAGACCTTCCAGTATGAGATGGCACGGACTTACCTGGAAGACTACGGGCATTATGACGGGGAAGCGACAGCCCCGGAAATTAGGTCCAAAGCCCGCCTTGCAAAAATGTATGAGAAGGGGAAATTCCACCGTTTGCTCGAAAGAATGGGGAAAAAAGAATTCTGCAAGGATCTGGAGGGGGAGATACAAAAATACCATACGAAAAAAAACAACGAGAAGGCATTATTGAAACTGATCAAGGAAGGCCTGGCATACATTTCAGACGGCAGCCCCAGTATCATGCAATACGCTTATGACTGGAGCTATGAAGAATCACCGGATTTCGAACCGGTAGGACTGGACATACAGATCATGCTCACCTGGTCGCCAACCGATGCCATGGCGGAGGAAGTGGAGACCTACATCAATTCGGACTATCATGAGTCTTATGCAATCACCCCGGTCACGACGTTATTGCTGACACCGGATACGGACACCCCCTTCTCCATGAACGATTTTCCGGAACGCTTCTCCAAGTGGCTCGGCAGCTTCAACCTTGTTGCAAATAACTTTTAACCCAAAAAGAAAGGAGCTGATTGATGATACTTGCCACAGAAAGGATGGTGTTCGTTACCGGTCCGGAAGATTCGCAGGAAAGCAAGTGCAGCCTGAACAGCCGGCTTTTTGCTTCAAGCAGGCCGGAGAAAATTGTGAATTATATAAATAAAACCTCCAATAACAGTCCAAAATGAATGAAATGACAAAACGGATACAGCAGATCATGTATCCCAAAGCAGCACTGATCGCTTATGAATGTGAAACGGCTGATTTTTCACGCCCACAGAATTATCTCGAACTCCGGCCCATCAATGAAAGAGGACGGATGGGAGCGGGAATTCCCGTAACCTATGAATTCATGAACTCCCTGACGGAATCCTACACGGAAGGCATGAACGGGACACCACACGGACGTATCCCTCCCAATATGCTCCTGTGTGATCCCAGAAAAGGACATGAAAAATACATATGGTACAATCCGCCGCAAAAAAGAAAAATGTACTTTCAATCCTGTCTGCACATCACCGACGGAACATTCAATGTTCCCGGGATTATTTATGTGGTGGAACAGGAGAGCATGGACGTCCATGCCTTCAAGGGAACGGTTCCCCAGGAACAGACGGAGCTTTACCTGGCACCCTTCTTCAATGTGACCGGGGCGGATGTCTGTCTGGGGAACTCGTCACTGGAAAAACCGTTGGACACCGATTTTTCCGGCTTCCAGGAATACTGGGAGAAACGTTTCTGGCTTAGCGAGTTCTCGCATCTGGGAGGCAGCAGGAACCCGACACGCAGCAACCTGGTTTCCGTAACGGAAAAGGCACGGGAGAACCCGTTTGACTACAGTGAACTGAAACCATCCGGTAAAAAACTTAAAGACATCCTCTTATGAGAAAAATCCATTATACAGACAATTATCTGCTGAACCCCTATCATCCCGTCACCGTGTTCATTATCGGCGCGGGAGGAACGGGTTCACAAGTGATCACCAACCTGGCACGCATGGACACTGCGTTGCAGGCATCAGGACATCCGGGGCTGCACGTCACCCTGTTCGATCCAGACACCGTCACGCAAGCCAACATAGGACGCCAGCTGTTCAGTGAAACGGAACTGGGCATGAACAAGGCGATAGCAGCCGTAACACGTGTCAACCGTTTTTTCGGTACGGCATGGATGGCGGAAAGCCGCCGTTATCCTCCGGCAGGAACATCGAAAAACAGGGATGACAAACCGAAGCTGGCAAACATTATCATTACCTGCACGGATAATGTACGGTCACGGCTCGACTTGTGGAGATTCCTGAAAAAATACAGGGAGATCACCATAAACAATGAAAAGACAGTATACTACTGGATGGACTTCGGCAATACGCAAACCACCGGACAGGTCTTTGTCGGTACCGTACGCAATAAGATAAAGCAACCGGTATCAAAAGAATTTCTGCCGGTACCCAGGATGAATGTCATAACCGAAGAAGTGAGTTATTCAGTTATAAAGGAGAAGGATTCGGGACCGAGCTGCTCGCTGGCGGAAGCATTGGGGAAGCAGGACCTGTACATCAACTCCATGCTGGCACAAGTCGGCTGTGGCATTCTCTGGAGGATGTTCAAGGAAGGAAGAACCCTGTACAGAGGAGCCTATGTCAATCTGGACACTCTTAGGGTGAATCCAGTTCCGGTATAGGGCAGATAAGGCAAACAGCTTCCCTTGCCCTGTACAGGGAAGCCGTTATCCCATGTCCGGCATAAGAGCCGGACACAAAACAATATTCAGGATTTTTTCTTTCCTTTCTGCTGCAGAAACTCCCGGATCTCCGAACTGCGATAAAAGTTCTTTCCGTTTTCGTCGGTCTGGTAGTAACGGATAAGCCCCTTTTCACGGTAACGGGCAATAGTCCTCTGTGTCACGCCCAGAAGTTGTGCCAGATCACAGTTGTCAAGCAGGGTGTCACCATCCAGACAGTCTTTTAAACGGTTCATACGGTCAAGTTTCTTTTCTATACGGTCAAAACCTTCTACAATAGTCATTATCATTTTCTCGAGTACCTCATTATCTATATACATCATAGTGTATCCTCCTGTTATTTTTTAAAAGGTGATTAACTGGATACCCTTCCTGTGCGCACTACAAGAGTATATGCAATGTATTATGAAAATAATATGCCGGAAAAACGGGAATGATAATCTCTGCGGAATAATCCGTTGATTCACAAATCAATACAAACGCTATTTCATTCACTGTTCTTATATCTGTAAAGTTTTACACTGTAAAGCTGCACAACAAAATGTTTACATACTTTACACCACTGCCGGTCATGAAACCTGATGTCATCTGCTGACACCTGCGGACAAAGAATCATCGGCAGGCAGCATACACGCGTATCTTTGTTCCAAACAAAAAATGAAAAGAAATGGAAGTTATCAGCATTGAAGCCGGGACATTCGAAGAAATGAAACAGGCATTGAGTTCAATTATCCGGAACATCCGGGACCAAAAGGGAAAGAGGTCGGAAGACAGTCTGGAGGGATGGATGGACAATCAGGAAGCATGCATCATGATGGACATCTCTCCGAGAAAATTACTGTCCCTGCGCAGTACGGGAAAAATGCCGTACAGCAAGATAGACAGAAAGATCTATTACCGGAAAAAAGACATAAACATGTATATGGAGAAACTATTGCAAAAAGGAAACTATTAATTGTAATGATATGGCACAAGACCTGCTGACAAAAGAAAGCCCGGAAATCATCCGCTTCTTTCAAGACATAGAATACCTCACAAGATTTCTGGACAGTGAACAGGATAGATACAGGCCTGTTTTAAATGGAGAAAGGTACATTACCGAAGCCGAGCTGGCGGAACTGTTGAAAATAACAAGACGGACACTGATAGAACACAGGACAACCGGACTTTTCCCTTATTACCGGTTGGGCGGCAGAATTCTCTATAAAGAGAACGATATTATAAAGCTATTGAATGAAAACAGGCTGGAAGCCTTCAATAGCTGGCAAGGAGCAACGGAAAAATCATTAGGAACGGAGTAAAAACAGATGTTTTCGGAAAATTTATTTCCATACTATTTGGAGGAATCGAACCTTTTCCATATCTTTGCACCGTCAAAAAATAACAGCGATAAAGATTGAAATAATTGAAATTAGGAATATGGCTAATTCAATGGTTTTGATTTTAACGAGATAAAAGTTAGTGTTGTTAATCAGGACTTTAGATACAAGAAACTTTAAAAGTTCGATTCCTGGTGGCACCACAATCGATTCGGTAATAAAAAATCCCTTGAACTTTTGAAGTTCAAGGGATTTTTTATTACCTTACTTTTTGCATCTACAAGCACCTATACTTTGGAGCTATGTAGTTTTTTATAAATCTCTATACGAGCATCTATTTCTGCTTGAGTCAAATGTGCAGGAAGTTCAATGGTAGTCCGCGGAGTTATTGCTACCAGCACTACATCTCCCAGACCTTTTTTGTACTCCTTAATCACGTTTGCAGTAAACTGACTGGATGAAATAACATCACGCATTATATTACCTTTTTTCATATCTCAAATTATTATTTTTTGTTATACACAAGCAGAATACAGATATTCTTATACAGATTCTGTTTGAGCTAAATTTTCCGGCTTAGATTTGTTTTCCAACGAGATATTGACCGCATTCATCCCTTTCACTCCACGTTCAAGATCAAATGTTACGATATTATTTTCTGCAATATTACCAACGACATTGTTTACATGAAAAAAGTACTTCTCAACGCCGGAAAGATCTTTAATAAAACCAAATCCTCTTGACTCATTAAAAAACTCAACCCGTCCTCTCAAAATAGTTGGCTCTTCATCCTCTTTTTTAGGAGTTGCTATAACTATTTCATCCGGGTTGATCTCTTCTTTTCTGACATTCTCTGTCGGAGGAGTTGAGGTTATTCTCCCGTTCTCATCAACATAAGCAATCATATCTTCAAAGCTGTTTGAGCTGCCCGATAATTTCTTATTTTCTTTCTTCTTTAATTTTTCTTCGCGCTTAGCGATTCTTTTCTTTTCATTTTCACGTTTACCTACTGTCATGGATTTTGCCATAGAAATAATATTTAGTTTATACTATATTTTTAATGAATAAATAATGTAAGTGCTTACTTTCAAATAGTGAAATCAGCCTTATTGAGTTTCTTACCGGTTAACTTTTGAATATCATTCACTAGTTTACGTTCTTCCTGCGAACAGAACGTAAGTGCAGTTCCCGTATTCCCTGCTCTTCCTGTACGCCCAATACGGTGCACATAGGTTTCAGGAACGTCCGGAAGATCATAGTTGATAACCAAAGGTAATTCGTTAATATCGATCCCCCTGGAAGCAATATCAGTGGCAACCATCACCCGAGTTTTTCCCGATTTAAAGTTGCCCAATGCAGACTGTCTTGCCGCCTGGCTCTTATTCCCATGAATAGCCTGGCTGCCAATTCCAGCCTTACCCAGAATCTTCACAATCTTATCAGCATTGTGTTTCGTACGTGAGAAGATAAGTACTGACTGATCTTCTGCCTTCGACAATATCGAAATAAGCAACTGGCTTTTCTCCTTCTTTTCAACGAAATACACCACCTGCTTGATAGAATCTACAGTAGACGATTTCGGTGTTATGTAAATCTTCACCGGATTCTTCAGCAGAGACTTAGTCAAGGAGATAATAGAATCAGGCATTGTTGCCGAGAAAAACAAAGTCTGCTTTTCTTTTGGAAGTTTCGGCAATATCCGCTTAATATCATGGATAAATCCCATATCAAGCATACGGTCAGCCTCATCCAATACAAAATATTGGATAGTGTCCAAATGTATATGTCCCTGACTCATCAGGTCAAGCAAACGTCCCGGAGTAGCGACCAGAATATCAATACCTTTACGCAACAGATCAACCTGCGGGCGTTGATTTACACCACCAAAGATTACTCCATGGCGAATACGAGTATGTTTTGAATAATCGTCAATACATTCACTGATTTGCAAGGCAAGCTCACGTGTGGGCGTCAATATCAAGGCTTTAATTCCCTGACGTCTGGCAGCCTCTTTATCCAGTTGCAAATGCTGTATGATAGGAATAGCAAATGAAGCCGTCTTTCCGGTACCGGTTTGCGCACAGCCTAATATATCTCTTTTTGCCAGTGCAGGCGGAATCGCTTTTTCCTGAATGGGAGTTGGTACTGTATATCCTTTTTCTCCAATTGCTTTTAATATCGGTTCGGTTATATTTAATTCTTTAAATGTCATAAATGTTATTTTTGCTGTACTCAAACAGCGATTAGTTTTATATATAGTGGGAAACCCGGACAATTTCAATCATGAAAAAGCAGAGTTTCAATCATTAAGCCAGTCTGTGGGTTGCTAAAAAAAAACTCGCGTTCCAGTGTAGCCATTACTTCTTTTACGCTACTGATTTTTTCTGCGAGAAAGGCATTGCTACCAGCAAATGCATAGCCTTTTTTCATATTTCCTCTGGCTGCATTATATAGAGCCTTAATAATGCAATAAGGACTTTTTGTATAATCACATGTCTTTATACAATGGAATGAGCAACTTTTAGGCCTCTCCAAACCATTATTCACATTGTGAATAAATTCTCCATCAATAGCCCTTCCCGGCATCCCGACAGGACTTTCTATAATAAGAACATCTTCGGACTTGGAATGAATATATACTTCTTTGAATGTTTCTGAAGCATCACATTCAAGGGTGGTAACAAAAATACTCCCCATTTGCACACCGGAAGCTCCCAATTCCATAAAATGCGCTATATCCTCACCTGTCGAAATTCCACCGGCAGCAATCACCGGAATCTGCTTTTGTTCTTTATAACTGGATGCAATCATCACCACTTCCGGAATCAATGCTTCCAGAGCATAATGCTGATCTTGTATTTGTTCTTTTTTAAATCCTAAATGCCCACCGGCTTTAGGCCCTTCCACCACAATTGCATCGGGCAGATAGTTATAGTTTTTTTGCCACTTGTCACAAATAACCTTGGCAGCTCTTGAAGAAGATACAATAGGAACTAACTTGGTTACACTTTCCGGGGTCAAATATGACGGCAGATCAAGCGGAAGTCCCGCACCTGAAAATACCACATCTATCTTTTCCTCAATCGCAGTACGCACCATATCGGCATAATTAGATAAAGCAACCATTACGTTTACGCCAATAATACCTTCTGTTTTTGTACGTGCCTTGTGAATTTCTTCTCTCAGTCCACTTATACATTTCTCCGGATAAGAGCCTTTTCCCTTGGGATATAACAATCCTAAACCCGCACATGATATAACGCCTACTCCGCCTTCATTTGCAACTGCTGATGCCAGACCGGACAGTGAGATTCCTACTCCCATTCCACCTTGTATAACAGGTGTTTTAATTTCAATATTTCCTATAAAGAACGATTTCATATGTTTCATTTTGTATTGGCAAAACAGACAGATAGAAGTGAGCATACTTTATTCAAGTGCTCAATATTTGGTTCTGTCACGAATGATTTACCTTGTTGGATAATTTATTAAACTATATGCCCTTGGCTATTTCAAGAGTATTGTATTACAAAAAAGCCTAATAAATCTATTTTCAGAATGGAAAGTACAGGATTAGAAATTCCTAATTTTGCATAGAAGAGCCAGAATTAGCAGAACTTAAATGTAAAATGATTTTTCGTCTTCTCTATTCAGTAGAGATTCCCCCGTTGAATCATGAAACGGAAACAGCTTTTAAATGAAAGCAGAAGACAGAATCTTCTGCTTTCATTCGGATATTAATATCTTCTAGAGTTATTATAACCACCACGGCCTCCACCGTTTGACGGTCTTTCAGTACGAGGGCGTGCAACGCTTACTGAAATAACCTTCTGGTCGTATTCAACTCCATTCAGTTCATCAATTGCTTTTTGTCCTTCTCCATCGTTTGTCATTTCTACGAAAGCAAATCCTCTGGATCTACCAGTTTCTCTATCAAAAATAACTTTGGCTGAAGAAACTTCTCCAAACTCTGCAAATAAATTTGTTAAGTCGGCATCAGTTGTGCCATAGCTTAAACCTGAAATGTAAATGTTCATCTAAAAATTTTATTAAAATAAATACTATTTTGGAGTGAGGAGGATAATTACAGAAGAGGACTACTTACTAATAATATATTAAAAAGAAGAACTACACAATAATGATTCGTAACTCAAACTCTGGGAACAAAGGTAACACAATAAATTAGATAACTATGTTTTTATTCTATATTTTTCAATAGAAGCTCAATTATTATCATTTGTTAGCATGTCAATCACACAAAACAGTCACAATTAGCAATTCTCTCATTCATTCTTGACCATTTCCCATAATATATCTATTTTTGTTCCAGAACAATTATTAAGATACACCCAACAAATATATCCGAGAATGAAACTAAACACTACAACTAGAGAAGAAACGTGGGCAAAGCAGCATCTATCTGCTACCGACATTGACTATGCCGTATGGGAACGGGATAAATCCATGCTTCATCAACTCTCGAAAATGGGTCGTAACTGTACATTTGTTGTCGATGTTTATAAATGCAAATATGCTTACGCCTCTCCGAATTTTGTTGATTTACTGGGATACGACAGCCACAAGATAGAAACATTAGAAAGACAAGGTGATTATCTGGAATCGCGCATCCATCCCGATGATCGCGCACAACTGGCGGCATTACAGGTCACACTAAGCCAATTCATCTATAGCCTGCCTTTTGAGCAACGGAATAACTACTCTAACATTTACAGTTTTCGTATGCTTAATGCGAAACAACAGTACATACGTGTCGCCAGCAGACATCAGGTATTGGAACAGGACCGCAACGGTAAAGCATGGCTTATCATAGGAAACATGGACATATCACCCGACCAAAAAGCCTCTGAAACCGTAGATTGTACCGTCCTGAATCTAAAGAATGGAGAAATATTTTCTCCTTCCCTATCGCTAATGCCTTCTACCAATCTTACTAATCGGGAAATAGAAGTATTACGTCTTATTCAAAAAGGCCTGTTAAGTAAAGAAATCGCAGACAAATTATGCATCAGCATTCATACAGTTAATATTCATCGACAAAATTTGTTACGGAAGTTAGGTGTACAGAATTCCATTGAAGCCATTCGTTTAGGACAAGAGAGTGGATTGCTAAGTTAATACATGCAATCTTTCTCCCCGCACTGTGATCCAATCTGGCTAGGGCATCCATTCCACCACATCCACCACCGGGTGCAATCTTCTCCATTCCTCAAATTCCGGATAACTACGTACACCATCCTGAATCACAGCTTGATAATACTCCACTCCCATAATTTTTTCCGTATCAGGCGTTTCGTATTTTAATTTCAGGATAGCCAGTCTCATTTCATCTGTCAATACCGCAGAAATGCGTTCGGCCACCCTTTCAAAGTAGCCATCATAACGAGAGCCTTCTTGGATATGAATCATATCCATTTGCCAAAGTTCTCCCTCCATATCCTGATACCATGCATGCCACTCTATACACGCTTCTTCCGTATGTAATAAATTCGTATATTCAATCTTCTTTACGGACGTATTTTCCGCCAATTCAGCCATCGCCCGAAAGCTGGCAGACAAATCCAAAGGAGAAGTATAAATATGAAAATCAATATCCCGATGTTTCATCAATAATCCTGTACGCAACGAACCTACCAGATTCACTTTGGCACCCATCCCCTCCCATATCCGAACAATACGGGTATCCTCTATAATCTCCCAAGCTTTCTGCTGGTTACGTTTTGCCAATTCAAGAATATTCATCTTTTTCCTTATTAAGTAAGTATGCAAAAATAGGAAAAAGGATACATATATAGCTATAAATAACTATTTAATCCCTTAATGGGTTGAGCTAACTTTGTCCGCAAATTCAATTCTTCACCATACAACTAAAAAGAGATTATGATATTCAATCAAACAGAGAAACAGGAAAAAGAGTATTTACAGCAAGTCATAACCACTATCCATGATACGATTAACACTACCAGTACTTCCGTCAAAGAGCATATAGACACCCTGCAGGAGTACAAGGATTATCTATGGTCGAACAAGGATATCGATCCGCACGAAATCCGTTCCATGCGCGAAAGCATATTAAATCACTTTGCATTAGGTGAAAATGTAATTGACAAACGCAGGCGACTAAGCAAAATACTGGATACCCCCTATTTCGGACGAATCGACTTTCAGGAAAAGAAAGACAAAAGCCAAGTTAGTCCGATCTATATAGGAATACATACTTTCTATGACCTCAATCAAAAAAAGAATCTGATTTACGATTGGCGAGCTCCTATTTCAAGCATGTTCTACGATCATGAATTAGGCGAGGCGTTCTACTCTTCCCCCGCAGGCAAAATTAACGGAGCGATCTCACTCAAACGCCAATATCGTATTCGCAAAGGAAAAATGGAGTACATGATTGAAAGTTCCATAACTGTTCATGACGATATTCTGCAAAAAGAACTATGTTCCAATGCCGACAATAAAATGAAAAATATCGTCACGACAATTCAGAGGGAACAGAATCAGATCATCCGTAATGAAAACGCTTCTGTACTTATTATACAAGGTGTTGCCGGTTCAGGAAAAACCTCTATCGCCCTCCATCGTATTGCCTACCTGCTTTATACACAGAAAGGACAGATTTCTTCCAAAGACATATTAATCATCTCCCCCAATAAAGTATTTGCCGATTACATTTCTAATGTACTTCCGGAACTTGGCGAAGAGACCGTTCCCGAAACCAGCATGGAGCAAATTCTGTCGGATGTAATTGACAACAAATATAAACACCAGAATTTCTTCGAACAAGTGACGGAACTATTAGAAAACCCGACACCCGACTTTATCGAACGGATTCAATACAAAGCCTCCTTCGAGTTTATATCACTACTTGACAAATTCATCCTTTACATGGAAAACAACTATTTCAAAGCAACAGACGTAAAACTCACCAAATACATCACCATTCCTGCTGAATTTATTAACGAACAGTTCAAACGATTCCACCGCTATCCCATACGTCAACGATTTGAGACTATGACAGATTACATTCTGGAAATGATGCAACTACAATATAATCTCACAGTTAGCACTCCGGAGAAAAACCAACTAAAGAAAGAGATAAAAAAGATGTTCGCGGGCAATAACGATCTCCAAATCTATAAAGACTTTTTTGAGTGGATCGGAAAACCGGAGATGTTCAAGACACGCAAAAACCGCATACTGGAATATGCGGATTTAGCCCCTTTGGCTTATCTGCATATCGCATTAAATGGGAACAACGCCCAATCTTACGTCAAACACCTTCTGATAGACGAAATGCAAGACTATTCTCCCATACAATACAAAGTGATTCAAAAACTTTATCCGTGTCGAAAAACAATTCTTGGAGACACTTCCCAATCCGTCAATCCTTATGGTTCTTCCACTGCCGATATGATTCAGAAAGCATTTGCAACAGGAGAAATAATGAAACTTTGCAAAAGCTATCGTTCTACTTTTGAGATCACCAGTTTTGCACAAAAAATTCAACCGAACAATGAATTAGAACCGATTATGAGACATGGGGAACACCCCAAGATTCTTCCATTCAAAAATACAGAAGAAGAGATCCAAGGTATTGCGGATTTAGTAAACTCCTTCAGGAACTCCCATTATACCTCATTAGGGATCATCTGCAAAACAGAATCCCAAGCAAAAGAACTTGTTCAAAAACTCCAGATATATGCAAACGACATCTCACTTTTGTCAAATCAAAGTTCTGCTTATGTGAAAGGGATTATCATCACTTCTGCCCATATGGCGAAAGGACTAGAATTTGACGAAGTAATCATTCCGCAAACAGATGATAAGAACTATCATTCCAATATTGACAAAAGTATGCTTTATGTGGCAGTCACAAGGGCTATGCACAAGTTAACTTTGACTTATTCTACCACTTTGCCCAGTTGCCAATTCCTATAATAGATGTGTATTCAAACAAACATCGAAAATTAATTAAAAGAAAAAATTATAGCTAATCTCCTATTATTACCTATTTTTGTACAATGAAAAATAAAGGAATGAAATACGAGTTTACCGCAAAAGTATGGAACTACTCATCGACTGTTGGAACGGGCGGTTGGCACATAGCCTGCCTGCCGAAAGAGATGTCCAAAGAAATAAGAGAGAATCTCGGATTCTTAGAGGAAGGCTGGGGACGGTTGAAGATGACGGCCAAAATCGGCAATACCCAATGGGAAACCGCAATCTGGTTTGACACCAAACTTGATACTTATTTACTTCCTCTCAAAGCGGAAATCAGAAAAAAGGAAAAGATCACAACTGATAAAGAAATAGAGATTATGATTTGGATTTAAAACAAACGATAAGAAGAACTACCCGCAAAACAAGAGCCGCTTGAACAATCTCAAACGGCTCCGTAACTCCTTTAACAACATGGTTATCGAGCTAATACAACCACCGGTCTATATTCCTTTTTTCTGCACTGAACTCCACTCCAACTTTAACCAACTCACGCCCGTCTACCTGATAAGGTATCAGATAGCCTTTTTCATCAATCTGCTGCAAAGCCTGTTCGGCAGTACCATTCAGTTTAAATTCAAATACATAAATATACTTCGGAGTTTTCACCACTGCATCCGCCCGTCCGCGGGCACTACGAACCTCTGCTCCGGTAAATTGTCCCATCAATTTGAATACTAAGTAAACTACAACTTGATAATGTCGTTCGGTCTTTTCATTCAGTTCATAAGGGAAATCTGCGAAGAAAGCCTGTAAGCGGGTAAGAAAAGCATCAACATCACCACTCTCCAATTCACGTACAAATTTACCTAGATAAAAGCCCCGTTCATCATCTACCACTGATGTGTAATAAGGAACCAAAAAATCCATAAATCCATATCGTACTTCATCATTGGGAAATTTCAGCAGGTAGTTTCCAAAACGCTTGTCATACCCCTTTATAGTCAAATAGCCACTCTGATAAATCAACGGAATCGGATTATTAGCATCTACCCTATATTCCATAAACGAAGAAGCATTGGCTTCTACCCCATCAATCAACGTACGCAAATCATACTCACTCTTTTTAAGCAGTTCGACTAAAAAAGTAGGAGTACCGGTTTGGAACCAATAATTACTAAACTTATACCCGTCAAAAACGTTAAGCACACTGAATGGATTGAATACTCCTTCCGCAAACTCACAAAAATGATAACCGTCATATAAAGCCGTCATCTTATTTAATGTTTCTTCATAAGTCAGTTCATTTGTTTCTGCCAATCGATTCAGTTCAGGAATAAAAGTATCCTCCAATTCTTGTCGTGTAATACCACAAATCGTGGCATACTGCGGCTTCATACTGATATCATTCAGTTGATTCAAATCACTGAACACACTGACTTGCGCAAACTTAGTCACACCGGTAAGGAAAACAAAACGAAGATAACGGTCAGAACTTTTCAGTACACCATAGAAGGCCTTCAATGTCTTACGATAGTCATCAAGCAAAGCGTCATCACCCAATGCCTGCAACAAAGGTTTATCATATTCATCCACCAAGACTACGACTCCACGACCAGACTGTTCACAGGCTCGGCGAATTACACCCGCAAAACGTCCGGAGAGAGTTTCCTCATCCTCCCCTTTGCCATATTTCAGTTCCCATTGCGTCAACTGCCTGCTAAGAATTTCGACTAAAGCCTGGGGAGAATCATATTTTTCCGCGTTTAAATCCAAATGAAATACCGGATATGTCTTCCATTCCTTTTCCATATCAGCTATGGCCAACCCTTCAAATAATTCTTTCTTACCTTCGAAATAAGCTTCAAAAGTAGAAAGAAGAAGACTCTTGCCGAAACGGCGAGGGCGGCTCAAGAAATAAGGTTTACCTGTGTTAGCTATTCGCCACACAAAAACAGTCTTATCTACATAGAGATAATTTTCTTCACGAATCTCTGCAAAAGTCTGTATTCCAATAGGAAGTTTACGTAATATCCCGTCCATGATTTTTTCTCTATTTTGATTATTCAAAGATACGCATTTCCATGGGAATACACATACAAACTCCACAAAAAAGTACACAGTTTCACAGACAGCACTACCATGACTCCATTTTTCATCAAAACTAACTTTGTACCAGACAAACAACATCTCACTTCCTCTTCACTTTGCAAATCCAACACACAAGAACCAGAACCAGCAAAATAATTCCGTACCAATACCCACTTCCGGTTGTCCTATTAGTAGTTTTCTCAACTCCCGTTTTATGAATCTCTGTCTTAGCGCTCATATCCGATAAGCTCACAGACTGTGAATTCACTTCTTGAAGAAGTTGTTTCTCATTAACGTTTTTCCTATCCACCACAGTCTTCACCACCATCCCAGCCTTCAATCCAAGCGTATCCACAGGAAATACAAACAACACCTGGTCAATATGCTCCTCCACCACCTCCGAATCCTTTTCTAAAGCAACCTTATTTTTAACTAGACTTTTCCCGGAGCTACTATTTAAACTTGAATCAACCCTAACTTCACTCTCCCTGTTTATCACCTCTTTCTTACTCCTACATCCCGACAGCAATACAGGCACAACCAAAGCCACCAACAACACAAACAGTAACTCCCTCCCACTCCTCAAAAACTCCTTCACATCAAAACAGGGACAAGCCTTCACATATTCATAAGGTTCAATCACTCCGTCACCATTCAAATCCGGTGAAGTATCCCGATGTCCCAACACTTGGAGAATATTATATTCCCGCTGCAAATCCATAATAATCTGATAAAGCACCCGTTTTTGAGCATTCGTCCGGGTATCTGCCGGACGCCCGTTCCCATCCAATCCACCGATATAACATATCGCGATACTCTGCTCATTCCAACCTTTACAATGAGCACCGGGCAAAGCCACATCCCGCCCCTTTTCCAATTTCCCATCCAAACGGATCACATAGTGATACCCGATACCGTTGAACCCACGTTCCCGGTGCCAACGGTCAATATCTGTGGCAGTAAAATCCTGCCCGGCTTTCGTAGCCGAACAATGTACTATGATAGAATCTATATTTCTCATGATAATTCATTATTAGTTCAAACGCACCAGTTAATAATCCGAAGGTGGCATACGCTTCACACACCCTCTAATCTCACACTTCTTCACTTCCGACTCCTTCTGTATCAACTCCACTTCATGACATTTATGTATCCAGTCAATCTTCTCTTCCTGCTCCTTGCGAAGTTCAATATAAAGCCCGTCTATCTTCTCGTCACGTTGAGTCAGCCGTTCTTCCAGCCAGTCCACCTTTTTACGGCGATTTTCTTCTTCCATACTGTTCACGGACGCTTCCTCTTTCCGTGCATCCGTCTTACGACAAGTGAGATACCTCACTAACCATTTCACTGCTTCCAAACCACCCATAGCAGTAATAAAAGCAAGGATTGTAGTTATTTGCATATTTATATTTTTACGTAGTTATAAAGAAAGAATGAGGCCGAAGCCCCATTCCATACAAACCAGACAGTTCTCAACGATCTATGAATCAAGCTGCCGGATCCGGTGCTTCACCATTACCACCCGAACCACCATCCGGATCCGGAGTTTCACCCCCATCATCCGAACCGTCACCAACACTACCCAAATCATTAATATGATCCAAATCCTTGAACTTCAATCCATCCGAACGGGTAGTCGTTCCAGTAAACAGACGAATGTCCGAGTTAGCACGAAAACAGATACGAAGCCCTGAAATATTAGCGATTGTAAATTCTTCCGCCTTCTCCGTCCCTTTGCTTTGAGCAGAAAGGTAAAAATATCCCAAACCGGCGATATTTACCGAACGACCACCCAGCAATGTCTTTCTCAATAACGTACGGAAATCCTTCAATACACTAATCGTTTCACCCTCGCTAACACCAGAAGCAGACGCAATCTCCTTTGCAAACTCATCCAACGTTGCACTCGTATCATACTGATAAGAAATCACCGGATACACTTTCTTTCCTGCTTCTTTATTTGTAGGGTCACACAGGCGAGACACCCTTCTAAATCTAATAGCCATACTACTTTTCTTTTTTTAATGAATACTGTTTTAATTATCACTTCGCTAACGTTAACGATGCAAAGATGCAGCATCTTCCACGGAGATGAAACGACACCAAACAGCCTCATCAGAAAAGTACTAAAAAGCATTTCAGACACATACAGCCACACGTAGAGGAACTAAATAAACGACAAGAAAACGACGAAAAGCAGAAAAAAGCGACAAAATCAATACCTGGGGGAGAATAATAAATAAACAAATATATTCAAACTAATAAATATCATAATAAAAAAGTGCACCTTCTTCCCCACCGGGAAAAAGATACACACACAAACAAAACAAACAATAGGCTACCTTCACAGGCAGCGGAAAAGTCATGATTCCATTTTTCCTATGCCACTATTATATATCATCATACTTATTTAATAAATAACCGGTAACTTCACCTATAGAAGAGGGTTCTTTCAATAATACTTGCTTGTCCTCTCCCAACAAATATATCGAAGGAAGAGAACGCAAAAAATATAGTTCTTTTTCAGTCAACACCTTCCTGACATCATAACCGTTTATCCACACAGAAGGAAGAGACTGCTGATATTCTTTCCACGCATCCATTTCACCTTCCGTACAAATTGTAACAAGAGCAAGTTGCGATAGGGATAGTCCACTATGTTGCAAGAAGGAATTTATTACCGATGATTCAGACAGTTCCATCATTGATTGCCGACAATAAATACAATCCGGATCATAAAACAGTAATAACGTATATTTAGCGGAAACATCCCATAGTTTTTGAAATTCTCCCGTAGAAAGAATGAAAGTAAAATCAGCAGCTTTTATCCCTATCCGGTTCTTTTTAAGCATTTTCAATTGATACAAGGGACGTATACGCATCATTCCATCTAAATGTCCGGATGTTAATGCTTCCTCCAATACTGAAATATAATAACTATCATTCCGTAGTGACGAATCAGGTTCATATAGATGATGCTCCAACCGTTGTAGAAACCAACGGTTTACCACCTTATTAACTTTAGTCTTCAACACCAATCTCCTGATATTTTCACAAGCCCTTTCCTCTGTCAGTTCCGACAATTGAGAAAGATAATCCACCAACATCCTTTCTGTAGTGGCAGAGCTGCTTAACCGGATAGTATCTGTAAAATCATACGTATCCCAAAAGCGCTCTATCAGTATGCTGTCTTTTTGTTGCTTTGCCATAGCATTTGATTTACCAGAATTGGCAGAACAAGTACATAAAAGTAAAAACACGCCTAAAGTAATATAAAGAAGTCTTATATATTTCTGATGGATTACCAATCTTAAAAGGTGTAATAATCTTAATCTTCGTTTATTCATAATTCTACAAGTTCAAGCACAATTCATTACACCATTTGACATACTCGTTTTCTCCACCGCAAATCCTTTCCGGCACTTTCATCTCTATACATTCATTCCCGACATATATCCGGCTCATCTCGAATATTTCCATCAGACAGTCATCCGATATACACACAAAAAAGCATATAATATCCGGATTATCATATTTCACGATTTTCATCCCCGGATAAAGTAAAGACAGATAAAAAGCAGAATATCCGAATGCTTTCCATGAATCCTCTAGACAATGCAAATAAACAGAGCCTCGATTATCACCTTCTTTTTCCAAAATATCGTTTAATATATTCATCCTCATATCTCCTTTCACTCTTAACACTATTTGAATTATCCTTCCTGACGTATCCGAAGTTCAAAATATCCATTCCTACCAAACAGACGCACCTTTCCTTCACGTGCATTGCCTGTGCCATTTTCCTTTACATGGACAAAAATGTAATCATTAGCAGAGTCTAACTGCGGATAAGTAATAGCACCTTCGTGCCGTTGTTCAGCTATCCCGATCCAATCACATGAATCGAACACTTCCCCGTAATTCGTATATAACATAGGAAGCACTGTATATGACCGACCGATAGAGGAATGACGTTCAACAGTTACCGTTTTTTGTAGAACACCATATTGGATAATACTCGTAAAAGAGTATTCCGTACCTGCAACTTCACTCGATTCCGTGAAACACAAATCCATCTCGACGGGATTATCAGGAGTATCATTACAAACTGTTTCCCCCGTTATTTCTGTCCCATCTGCTTTCACCGTTATCAATCCACGCTGAAGATTAGGATAATTCGGATCAAACATGGTGTAACCTTCCAATGATTCATCCCGGATGCACCGGTAGAAATGACCTAACACAAAAGAATTCAAGGTTTCATTACTGTATATAATCCAACGGGAATTTTCAAATCCCATCTGATAACCATTCTGCAAATAATTCTCTTGATAATCATGTGTACCATTATACTCTAATAACATGAATGCTTCCATATCATTAGTAAATCCATTCTTTTCTGCATTCTCGAATGAATTAGCGCCAAATCCCGTAACACTCCGGATATTCAGTTTATAGTAATCATTGCCTACAATTGAAGTCAACGGAACTTTTTCTCCTGTAGCATCATCTATTGTACATAGACGGAGTTTATAGTATCCTTCCCTTTCTGTCCCATCCGCTGCCGTATATTTTCCATGTACAACGATGTGAAATCCTTTATGCGCATCCAACCCCATTTTCCGAATCTGATACAGATAAATAGGATTTGACGAAGGAGCAAGGCTACTGACGGACAAAGTGGACGGACTGGTATAATCCACGTCTGCCAATACAGAGGCTGACACAGGACAACCCAACCAATCTATTGAAATCAATTCAAAATTGTTGTCTGCCACTCCCACACTGAATTTCGCAACATTCCGTTTTAAACTGAAACCATTGCTACCGTCACTTTCCATCGCATTACGAATAGCTATCATGTTGAGTGATGAAAGAGTTATGCGCCTGGTAGCCATTACAAAGGGTGGTTTTACAAGTGCTTTCGTACTTGTGCATATCCTGCTTTCCAAGTCCTGTAAAGTATGTATTGTCCCTGCTTCCATCGGATAATTAGCTATCAGATACAATGTATGCTCTCCTGTCGCCGAAGGAATGTTTACTGTCGTCTTATATTCATTTCCAGTCCATTCCAATACAGGATGCTGATGATAAACAATTTTTCCGTCATGATTGAATATCAGAAAATCCATACTTTCAACCTTTGCTTCATCGGCAGGGGTACCTGTTCCCCGCGTATACACAACAGACTCTTGTTGCACACTTAGTTTCAAAACCATTTGCTCCTGTACTTCTGTTGTATCGTTAATATCCGACATTTCATCACTATTGCAAGCCCCCAAAGAGAAAAGCAATACAAACAGGACTAATTGAATATATTTCTTTTTTACTATCATATCTATCATTTTTCTTATCCAACAGGGGGATAACGTAATTTCACACAACGCACCGTATGTCTCCCATTTCGCAATTCATCCGTCGTGGCACTTCCGTCCGGATCGCTCATTGTTGCTACAATGAAAGTACCATCCTCATTCTTTCCCCAATAACTGTCCGAAAAGAAATTATTGGGAAGCCCGTTGGTTCCGGCATTCAGGAAAACATAATTCATTTCTTTTCCTGTAGGCAATCTCCATCCACTGCCTAAATTTGCACATATAGAGGACGCATTTTCCTTCGTGACATTCGTTACATCTGAACTTGAGACTATAAAATCTGAAAGTTCAGGAGGACGAACATCAAGTGTACAGTTATAGCGATATTTTTTATTCTCTTTATAATCGTCTATGAGATTTCCCGATCCGTAACTTACATATGCCTTTCTGCCATTTGTATCATGTTCCTCTATGCACCATGCTTCAGCAGAATTAATCGCCCAATTTTCACGTATGGTAGCTAATCTCCAGCATCCTTTCCCTCTTGTTGCATCATTCTCATTTATCCCTTCAGGATAATATGCTCTACATCCAGTTTCCCGGGTGGCTCTTTTATAAAACTCATCATTATAAATTCCCGTACGTATCCAGTTAGCCTCTTCCCAATATCCCATGGCTTCAGCCCAAGTAACAAGGTTATTTCCGACACGAATTGTTTCAGATCTATAAAGTTGCAGATTAAGTTCAACAGATGCGGTACCCGATTTTAATGTAGTTGCATATATAATATCATTACCAGTATTCCAATTTCCACGTCTGAACCCGACGCGACCGCTTTTCTTTGTCACGTCATCATATTCTATTGTCATCTGCAGTTGATTACCGATTGTCACCTCATCGGGAAGTTTTACTTCAACCGGAGCGTTACAAGCAAAACGCACATACGAGTAAAAGCGTAAAGACTTTACTTCGACCGTCTTTTTGTTGACTGCAAGAAAACTAGCTCCCGTTATTTCAATCGGAACATTGACTTCCGACCATCCGGAAACGTTGGATTTCACTTCAAGGGACTCCTCCCCATAACCGGTAATCGCTTTAATATTCAAACTATAATGCCTGTTGCGGGTTATATTCCATTCTGTAGAATGTGAATCAATTGAATTCATCGCATCACCAATCGGCAAAGTATATATACGGGTGATTCCTCTTGATGTCCCTTTAATGCGCAATACCATTCTGTAAATCTCATCCATCGGCAGATATTCCGGCAAATATATATCACCGGATGACCATGTGAAATGATTCTGTTCTGCACTGCTATTTTCTAGTGAAAAAACGCGGTTATCTAGAAACCCCTCTTCTATCCTGTATTTACAGGAAGCCAGATAACTATACTTTGGAATACGAAGTAACTCCATAGACTCAAGATTAACGAATTCACCTGTAGGGTTTCCATTTTCACAAATCTCCGTACTAAGGTCAAACTTCACACTTAACTTGGCAATCACTCGTTGCAACTTTATCTCCAGTTTTGAAACAGAAGCGGATGCCCCTTCCGGATATATCTCATTTTTACTCCGTACATTCACATTGAGCAACTGCCGGAAAAATACAAATTTTGAAGCACTCAGGCTGCTTTCCGTATTCATCTGAATATTTTTCAATTCTTCAGGGCTATTGATTCCCGAAAGATCTACCGGTTCATTTCCTATCACATAAATATCATTGTATCCTATATAGGTAATGGCAACATAATCTTCATTTACATCTATCAATTGATTGCTGACTAAAACTTTAGGGCCGTAAGGATTGGAAGTACGTGTCGAGAAAATGATAACACGCAATTGTGATACCTCATTTTCATCCCCTGCAACAAGTTTCGGCATGATACTGACAGGAATTTCCTTGCCTTCCCCCTGGCCATTACTATCGGAAGATGCTTCTATTCCGTCAGTACAAGCAGTAAGCAGATATAATAATGTCACAACGAAGCTATATATATAAACTAATTTCAGTCTCATTCTCTCGTTTAATTATAAAGTATCACATTTCCGTATCCTGCAATATGATTGTCCACCCTGATACGGTAACAGCCGTTTGCATATAAGTATCCGTGTCACCGTCCAGATCATCTATAAGCGATATTTCTACTTCATACACATCTTGCCGGTCAAGTTCCGACTGGATGCGGGTATATGGATGCATCCGGATAAGTTCGACTAAGTCAGAACGGTAGAGTTCTTTGGCTGTGCCGTCCTGCATCAAACGTTCTATCAGTAGCGTCAATTTTTCCCCTTCCACCAAACGCATCAAAGAAAAAACGCCTGCAAATTGATTCCATGCATCATTATTTACGCCCTGATATGGATAATATGTCAATTCGTTGCCCGAAGCAACTACAGAATTATCAAATTTATAGGTCGCCCCTTTGGGATCAAGTACACGGACACGCACGCCATCCGCACAGCGGTGAATACATGGTATTCCGCTTTTTTCAAACCACTTCACATTCAGATGCAAATGATTCTCATTCTTTATAAGTGAAAGAACTTCAGTGTGTTCCTTCACATCGTTTACTTCTACTTGTTTCATAGCATGAAAAACAGGAGTCAGTCTATGGTTCACGCTACGGTCTTCAGCTGCGTTGAGTGATAATAACGCCTGCTCAAGCGTAGTTTGTCCGGCAATAAAGGCCGGTTGTAAAGTCACTTCATCAGTCAAGTTTCCCCATGCCACCAACGTATAGCTACCGGCAGAAAGTTCCGGGTCAATCCGAAAATCTTTCGGGAAAGGCGTCCCTTTACGAGTTATACATTTCAAAAAACATCCGGCTGCATCAAATACATACAAGTCTATTTGCTGTACGTCAATGTTGAAGCGATCGGGACAAATATTGTCCGTGTGATGAACATATTCGAAAGCCACCTGGAAACTTCCCTGCGGACAATCGGAAAAATCTTCATTAACGCATCCTGTAATAAGCCATAATAGCATTGATATGTATGCCACCATCCTTCTTTTCCGGTAAAATGTACTATGCATGTTAAATTGTGATTGAGAGGGATTTTAGATTCTTTTACCGGGGACAATGCCCCGGCAAAAGAATCCGTTAAAATCTATTTTTAATGAACCGGCAGACTAATAGCAATTACATTCCCAGTTCTGCATCCTGTTCAACTTTCGTCCATGGTTCCACAGTGATATGTGCCTGCATGTACGTTTTCTGGTTGATGGGATCTGTCGGGTCCACGGTAACATCCTCATCATCGGGATAACCGATTGAAGTAATTTTTGAGATATTTACATTGTAAAAACGGTTGCGCATTACCGAATAGAACAGGTTGTTGGCTTCCGTCTTTCCGTCCATATTATCTTCAACATTCACACGATAATAACAAGTACCTCCGGTGTACTGAAAAATACGTATTGTTCCTTCAATACTTTCCTTATAGCCCGGTAGTGCATTCTTGGGATGCGAATATTTCTTGATGGTAACAACTGAATAAATACCTTCAGAAGTAGAAAATGAGCTTCCATAATATACACTTACAGAATTCTCTATATCACCTTCGTCTACAGCACTTCCCTCGTCTACTGCATTTAACCATTTCTGTTTTCCGGCTTTATTCAAATAAGTCTTTAAAATCATGCCCAAGCCATAGTTTGCCAAGTTTCCACTAAAGTCTGCAGGAGCCGTATAAATCTGATTTTCCCATTCCGGGACAATAAAATATGGCGGTACATCTTTTCCTCCTGTAGTATAATCAGTTCCGTCTAATTTATTTTCGATACTAAGATTGCCACCATCATTTTTCACTTCAACAGCATTAATCATCACATTAGCCGCCGGAGCAAATACACCTTTCACCAACACATAAGTAGTATTTCCCCTTACCGGTGTCTGATTGGAGTTCTCCGGCAAATATATAGACTCTATAGCTTCCCCGTCAGCACTTGCTTTCAAATCCAAATTAGGCTCATTCACCTCGTCATAATATTTAGCGAAATCTGCAAATGTAGAGCTAGTATTAGTCATTGTATAGAACGGCGTAAGGAAACCATCAACATGATTATGCAGAAATATATAGCTCTGAACCGGAAGATTACGAACCGTAAAAGTCGGAGTAAGTAATTTGCCTAATGTATTACTTTCACTATCTTTCAATATCAAAGCATCCGCATTTACATAAGTAGCCTGCAACTTAGCAGCAGCACGGGATATGAACACCTCCAAATGATTGTTTTTCTTCATTTCCGCCGAACTATCATACGCCGGTTTCGAACAATCCTCAGCAGAAATCCCGGGATATAATGTGTATTCGGTTGCCTTTAATACATTTGCCATCAGGAAACCATTGGTCGCCGCATTCCCATTACCGGATATTTTATCAAAATTACCGATACGCGATACAGCAACTGCCGTTTCTACACCTTTGGTATGGGCAATACGTCCTGCTTTCGTACAATGTGTCAAAGTAACAGCTTCAAATTGAGCAGTTGTAGTGGTAGACGTAATCCAGTCGTCCTGCATATTAGCTACTACATACACTTTCTTTTTACCGGAAGTTAGTTTCAATACAGCAGTGTGCTCCGTGCCATGTTCATCTACAGTAGCATTATCCGTCTTTGCTTCAAAGCTACCGGACTCATTGAAGATATAAGCCCGCAGATTTTTGATGTTTTTTTCTGTAGTAGTACCTTCATGTGTGTCACCCGTTGCACGTGCTACAACACCATCTTTGCCCAGTTTAAATGTAAACTTCGCCCAAGTAGGCTCTCCCTCTATGACTTCGGTATTACCATTGTCATCGCTTCTTTCTTCACCTAGCTTGTCCTCACTGCTACAAGCAGCAAACGTTATTGTTGCCAGCGCAAATACTCCGATTAGAAAATAATTCTTTCTCATTTTTGTCTTATGATTAAAAAATAAATTATTATATATTGAGATTTATATGGTTCCATTTTTCATCCGGTAATACACCTTGATGTATCCGGCTCGACGCAGTTGCGGAAAGAAGTGTTCTTCCAAATAACGATAGGGCACTCCTCTTTTCAAACGTTGCAACTGTCCCTCACGGCCTTTCATTATCGGAACTGAATCAATAATATTCAATACTTCCTTACGGTATTCCATATCAGAGTGTTCCACTTTATAACGTAGCTCTTCCCATCCCTCATCACCATTCACAAGCGCAAAGCAACTATCCGCCAAAGCAATCCGGTCGGCTATATATTGCTTCAGCGCTTCAGCTCGTTTTCCAGACAATCGTTTGTTGAATTCAAAAGCCCCCTCGGGTGAGGAAAGCCCCAATAGCACTACGCGAGCTATCTCTACTTCGGGATCTTCACTAATACGGCGAATTACATCAATGATATGTTCCAACACTCTCTCATTATCCAGATAATTGCTATCTATCTCTGCCTTTGCAAGCTTGAAATAAACAATCTGTGCTCCTTCCTGCTCGCCCGCCAGAATCCTTTTACCCGCTGAATAGTTATCTATGGGTTCTACAAATTTCTCTGTTTCAGCCAGTACTTCCGTAGCACATTTATGCGGTAACATTTCCGGTATTTCCACCTTATTCTTTATTTCCGGCTTAACAATAGAATATCCATCCGTCCGGCTCCACGTAAACAATTCCACCATATCCAACTCCTTTTTCATACAGCAATTTCCAAGTTGCCGCCGTAACACTAACTTTGCCTGCCATATCCAAAGTTGATTGGCTAACATCGGAGTTGAACATGTTATTGTATTCCATTGCCGATTGGATACTGTATATATTAAGTCTTTCTCTGCTTTTGATGAGTGAAGCACTTTTTGTCTTCGAACTATTTTCTCCCGTATTTTGCCATTTACGCGTATGACAGGGAAAGCAAAAGAGTGATTTCCCTTTATATCTATCAATATAGGTGTAAGCAACAACTCATCATTTGCTTTTGTAATGCCGGGAGCAATCATCAAATGAAATCTCAAACTCACAGAATCACCTTGAGCATTCTTCTCTATAGAAAAATTATTGATCTTGATCGAATCATTATTTTGAGCGGAAACTGACATGACCGTTATACTCATAAAAAAGGAAAGTATTATAATCTGAAAACTATTCATTTGGGATATTATTTAAGTAAATATATGATAGATACAGCGGCACGTGTAGGCCCTAAATAATTACGGTTGTTTACGCTTAAACGCTTACCACATTCCTTACACGGGTATTTACTATAATGCAGGTGTGCATAGCCGATCCCTAATGTCCCTTCTATACTCCAATGTGGTGAAAGAATCCACTGATACCCATAACTAAATCCGAATCCGGCAAGATTTCCCTGTCTTCTAAAGTCACCTAGTCCCCAATATCGAATATTACTGACATTATATTGTCCATAAAACAAATGTCCACCAAAGAAATGTCCATTGAACCGTTCACAAAGCCAATAGCGAAGCTCTGATTGTATCAACCAATGCTTCATTTTTCTATTGTTAGAACCATAACCATTCTTACCCAAAGGAAAAGGATTGTAGGCTCCCCACAAGTCAACAGTCAGTTTGGGAGATATCCCCCATTCCACCCCTATGTTTGGTGTTTGTAACAACCCGCCATAAAGTAAATTCGTTTTTACTGCTATATCTTGTGCTCTAACCGCAAAACATCCTAGCAAAGTAAATAGACCAATAAGTATGCCGGCTTTATTTCTTATACAATCATTCATTTTATACAGTCTTTTCAAACTATTTCTTATGCATCTCTATTCCGTAATAGAGATGCATAATTATACACAAATAATAAATATTTAATTATCAACGAATTATATTACAGAAACTAATAACAGAATGTTTCAATATCATAATATAATGAATCATAACAAACAAAATAAATAATATTATTCTGATATATAATTCATTAAAAAAATAGATACTGAAACAATTGTGAAACAAACAGATAAGTAACAGACTAAACAATCAAAACAGTTATTGCCATGGAAACAAAACATACAAAAAGCGAACTTTTGTACATTGAAGAACATCAGTCATGTCAAAACTACATGACAACAATTGAAACTGGATTTAAATATCTTGAATTCGCTAAGAATGCAGCATTTGAAGAAGATAATACAACAAAAAATTATCTCCTGTTCTTCCTGAAAGGCGATTTCACCATAAGTTGCAACCAGTTTCATAACAAGTTGTTTCATGCTGGAGAAATGATACTCATCCCTCGTTCTTCCCGACTAAAAGGATTTGCGGAAACCGATTCAAGTCTGCTCTCCATGTTTTTCGATATACCTGCAGAGAACTGTGACAAGCTCATATTACAGTCTTTATCAAATGTATGCAACAACATTAAATATGACTTTTCACCAATTAAAATACGCTATCCACTAACACTATTTCTCGAGGTATTAACTCACTGCATCAAAAACGGAATGAGTTGCGCACACTTACACGGGCTGATGCAACGAGAGTTTTTCTTTCTTTTACGAGGGTTTTATGAAAAACAGGAGATTGCAGCATTATTCCACCCCATTATCGGAAAAGAAGTGGATTTTAAAGATTTTGTCATGCACAATCATACCAAAGTAGATAATATAGAGCAGCTTATCTCACTATCGAATATGGGAAGAAGCTGTTTTTTTATCAAATTCAATGAAGTGTTTGGTATGACAGCTAAACAGTGGATGCTGAAACAAAAGAACCAAAGAATATTGGAAAAAATGACGGAACCGGGAGTATGTATAAAAGATATCATTGAAGAATTGGGATTTGATTCGCAAGGTAACTTCAACCGTTACTGCAAACAACATTTCGGATGTACCCCCAAACAACTGATAGAGCAATGTCAAGCAACCAATCAAACGAGTTAGCCATTATTATCCCTATCTGTACAAAATGAATAAATTATTGGACTTTATGATAAATTCAATAATGAAAAATTTCATTTACTTTGCAGCGTGAAATATATTAAGAAACAAAAATATTTAAATATGATCTCTATTACGGAATAGATTACAATATTGCAAAGATAAATAAAAATATGATATCTTCTAATTCTCAACAGATTATATTACAAATAATTATTTCATTTGGATAAGTTTGTAACGATGCTATTCACCTGATTGAGCATGGATACATCAAAATCCTTTAAATAGACGCGTGTCATTTCTTCCGAAGTGTGTCCAAGTCCGGCACTAATCACAGAAATCGGAGCTCCATAGTCACGTGCGAGGGTAGCCCAGGTATGGCGTGCAGTATATGTCGTCAACGGTACTTTAATATCAGCTACAACAGCGATTTTCTTCAAATGCCGGTTAATACGGCCCAACGCCAAACGATACTGTTTGTATCCAGAAGCATATTCACCGCTGATTATCGGAAAGAGATACTCATTTTCTGTCTTATATTTATCTATCAAGCCCTGCATCTGCGGAGTCACCACTATACGAATCAACTGTTTCGACTTATGACGGGAATAGGTCAGCACACCATTGCAAATATCGACCTTCTTCAAAAGAACAATATCAACAAAAGCCATTCCCTGCGCATAAAAGCTAAACAGATACAAATCGCGGGCAAACTCCAGTTGCGGTTCATTCGTCAAATCCAAGTCCGCCAGAATCTGCATATCCTTCCGTGACAAAGCGCGTTTCACAGTCTTCGCCGGACGGGTCTGCGCTTTAGCAAACGGATATTCGCCACGGGGATGATAGCCGTCCGTTACCGCCTGGTTATACAAAGAGCGCAAGTTGCGCAGATAATAACTTACCGTATTGCCGGAAGCACCGTTACTATACAGGAAATCCTCATATCTCCTGACGAACGCCAAATCAACCTCCGACATCCGCACATCGGGGCGACTTATAAATTTTGCCAACGACGAACGGGTACTCTTGTAGGCCGCAGCCATTCCCACTTTCTTCAACTCCTGCTTACGCTCAATCTGCGCATTGATATATCGCAATAAATAAAACTGTGGTTTTCCTGTACCAAAAGCACTTTGAGCCAGAATATCCTCCACTGTAAATTCTTCCCTTGTCCGCTCAAGCTGCCTGATCCGTGTATCAATCTGATTCCGCATCTTCCGTAGCTCGCGGTTCATTTTCACAACCTCCGTAGCCGTAAAAGTAGAACTTACGCCATTCATAATCTTCCCTTCCAGCTCGTCAAACACCTCTTCTTTCATCCGGTAACCTGTATACAGTAACTTTTTTCTCCGATTGTGTATCACCTGAAATACTAAAGGGTAACTACCATTATTCAATATCCTGCTCTTGTTCAGCATAAGTTTCACTGATGTTATCATATCTTGCTTTTTTGTTTGAGACGTAAAAGTACAAAGTTCACCTTACTTATCAGAACTATTTTTCCGCCTATTACGCAAGAAACAAGAAGTGGAATAAAAAGTTTTTCCACTTTAAGAATAGTTATCTAATAAATATAGTTAAAATACACGCTCTAGTAATCAGTATATTTTTATTACATATCTCCAATATGCATACGCATAAATTAGAGATGTATACTATTTATGATATTTCATTACACAATATAAATATTGTCGCTATTATTCCTTTTGAAGAATTAGAATATTAGGCATAGCTTTGCACTATGGATTTTAGGGAACCGTCCGTTCCTTTAAAAGGAAGAGGTCATTCCTCGGTGTGCAACGGGCCGTTCCTTTAAAAGGAACGGCCCGTTGGTTTTAAAGGAAAAACCGACATTTGTAACCATTTGAATTTCAAGTCCTTACCGAATTAGAATTCCGTCCCCGTAACCCATGGGATTTTTTCCAACAAACACGACGGAATCTGCCGCACGAAGCGGCAATCAGTATACAACAAATTTCAACAATTCAAAATTCAAATCCCATGGTTACAGTCACGTTTGCCATTAAGCCATATCTGGCGAGGTACATGTATGTCCGGTACGGACAAAGTTTAGAGCTTCTATCACATAACAATCCACCGTCAAGGCTCCCCATTCCAATCCACCTCTCCCACCTCACTCCCATTTATCATTTCTTGCATCAATTATCCGTTCCTCATCCGCAAGGCGCCTCCTGGAAAGAGACTGGAAATATCACTTTTGTTCTTCCTAGCCCAAGACAAGGCAAGAACCCGGAAATCTACAATTACTTCGGTCAGGACAGTATCTTTATTATTGAAAAGGAAATTGAGGTGGAAATGAAAGCCGAGCTTTATTCGTTTCTGTTGGAAAATAAGTTCAAAAATGGGGTGATGTATATAAAGTCGATGCATGAGTTTGTGGTAAAGTATGATATGGAGGAGTCGGTGGAAGAGGAAAGTTTGATGAGAGGGTTTCAGAGGTGGAGAAAGAAAATGAAAAAGATATAACGTTACAGAATTCATCATATCCTAATTAGAGACCTTTTAAATAAAATCGTCCTACCAAACAAAATCTTTCCCACAAATGGTGAAATAGGACATCTTCATAAATGACATTGCTTTTTTAAAACATAACTTTTCCAAAAATACAATTGGTTTATATATATAAAAACTATCATCAAATATTTCATATTACTAATTTTCTTCTTACACTGTCAATACATTTTCCAGAAATATAATGATGTAAAAGAATAAATTAATATTATATTTGCATATTCGACATATATTATCACATAACTCAAATATTATTATGGAAAGCGCAAAAGACATTCTGTTTGAATTAAGACATAAAGAAAAAAAAATATCAGATTTAGTTAGATTCTTAAGTATTAGATGTGATGAAACTCCCAATTACTCTTTACTTATGGGCGCAGGTTGCTCCATAACTTCAGGTATAAAATCAGGAACCCAATTAATAAATGATTGGAAAAAAGAAATCATTGAATATGCTGATGACTATGATACAAGTATCACTTCTGATGAATATTTCGAAAAACAAAACTGGTTTGATGAAAGAAATCCCTACTCTTCTCTTTTCGAAAAACGATATGATTTACAGCGACAAAGAAGAGCATTTGTTGAAAATGAAGTAGCAAACAAGAATCCTTCAATCGGGTATGCTTATTTAGTAAAACTTATAGAAAACAACTATTTTAATGCAATATTCACAACAAATTTTGACGACTTACTGAATGAAGCTTTTTATAGATTTTCTAATGTCCGTCCAGTTGTATGTGCTCACGACTCTGCTATTACAAGTATTACAGTTACTTCTAAACGTCCCAAAATAATCAAACTTCATGGAGATTATTTATTCGAAGATATAAAAAGTACTTTAAGAGAAACTGAATCATTAGAAGGAAATATGAAAAATAAATTCATTGAATTTTCTAAAGATTATGGACTTATTGTAGTTGGATATGCAGGAAATGATAGATCAATTATGGACATTTTATCTTTTCTATTGAAAAAAGAAGAATTCTTTAAAAATGGTATTTATTGGTGCATTAGAAAAGGAGATGAAAATATTTCAGATGATCTCAAAAAATTACTATGGAAAGATAAAGTCTTTTTCATACAAATTGAAGGTTTTGACGAATTAATGGCTGAACTTAATAAACGTTTAAACAAAGGTGTATTGCCCATTGATAATGCAATTCTAAGCAGTGAACATCAAATTAAATTAATTAAAAGCTTAACATCGAATGAATATGTAGAAAAATCTAATTCTAAAATAATTCAAGAAGACTCCAAAAGATTAAAGAAAATGGTCAATCACAATATTTTTGAAGATTTTTTCAAACACGTAGATGTAAAAAAAGAGAAAAAAGATAATACAACAAGAAAAGATAGTTCATCTAAAATCTCCGAAGAAGAAAAAAAAACTTTAAATAAAGTAAGAATTTTATTTCTAGAAGACGAAACAGAACAGGCCTATAAATTAATCAATGAACAAAAATTAGAAGATTCTGATAATTCAAGTTACAAAGCTGAATTATTAGAAATGAAATTAGCATTACTTCATAATATGAATCTCGAAAACAACATAGAATATAAACAAACAATAGACTCCTTGATTGCAATTAAACCTAATACAGAGATGTATTATATAGAAGCTGTCAATTCGTTCCCTGAAATAAAAGATAAGATAGAATATATAGATAAAGCTATAGCAATATATCCCAATGACTATAGCTTATATAGAAAAAAAGGAGACTTTATGGCTGATTATTACAATTCATTAATTAATAAAGAAGAATCAGACATCGCTCCAAATGCAATAACAACATGTTATCTTACCAGCATAAAACTAGATGGAAGTATATTCAATAAAGCATGGGTTAATTTATGCGACTGGTATAGTCATCTATACAAGAAGGAAAATGAAAAAAAGAAAGAAGAAATATTATCTCTATTAAAAAAGTATAAAGAGCAAAACGAATATCATCCCAATTATCTAAAAGTCTGCCACCGTTATAGTAATATGATTAATGAAAAAATTGATAAGCTTTTGATTAATGGATATAGTTTTGCTAAGCAAACAGATGATCCTACATGGGTAGAATCAACAGTCTTAATTTTACTTGATTATTTTGAAGAAAAAGATCAAAAAAATGAACTAACTAAATTCATGGAAGAATTTGAGAAGGAATACAACCCATCTTATGACTATTTATTAAAAAAGGCAACTATCTTTGCCAAAAAGTTTGACAACATAGCTGAATCTATAAAAATTTTAGAAGATATCGAAAATGGAAACTACTTCAGAAATAATATGCTAATAAAGCTATATGCTATTATACAAGAAAAAGAAAAAGCTCAAATTATTGTAGATAAATATAATAAAATTGACCATGAAATACTTATCTTATACAATCTCGAATTTGAAGAATATGAAACTGTCTGCAATCTTATTGAGAAATATTGGGAAACACATAAGAAAGACGTTAGCACATTTGTGAGTTATTCTTATGCAAAATTAAAATTAAAACAATATAAAGAAATTTATTGGGACTTAAAACAATATTACGATAACCCTCAAACTTGTATACCAGAAATTGCAATTAATTATTTTATAGCAGATATCAAACTCAATAAATTAGATGATAAGAAAATAAAGAATAAAATACTAAATAATAAAGATTTGTATGATAATGATGTCATAGCTGCAGCTTATTCACTCATCGGTGATATACCAAATGCGCTGGATTATTTATCTAAAGCTATAAAAGATGACAATTTACTCAAATATTCTGTGCGAGATTGGCCCGCATTTGAAAATTGTAAAAATGACAATCGGTATCAAAGAATTATAGGTATAGCTTAAAGGGACTCTCCATCATATTGAGAACAAAGAATTCGGAGCTCTCCATACAGTTATGAAGAGCTCCTATTTTTCTACAAAAAATAATGTTTTGGTAAATGTTCCTGCTTCTCCTTTACCATTAAGATAAATCCTAAAAGATCTTTTATTTCATCTTGATAGTCTCGTGGAAAACTTGAAATATACTTTTGAGGAACAACAAGTGTAAGTCGGGAATCATGCATCTCCTTTAACTGATTCTTTGATATTCCCTGCTGAAGAGTAAATAAGAATTTAACATCCACACGATCCGCCTCCGTCAAAACTTGCCGCCAACGATCTTTGCAAGTAGTCTTAGCCCCCAAAACAATAAGGTCCCCAGCTGGAAATTGTATATTACGATAACATTTACCATTGGGAAAAAGGAAATCCGGCTTTTTATTATCTTCAGTTACAGCTTGCTCCTCAAAAACAAGTGCATTATGTACAAATATATCAGATAAATGATGCTCTAATGATTTACCAGCACGAGACTTACGACGATTAAGCACTTCATTAGCTGTTTGTATAAATGTATCAATACTATCAAAAGAATGTGTTATCATATCCGCATAAAATTTTTCTTCCATACATTTAAACAGTCGGAACTCTGTATCCACCCAATTCAACAAGACATCATCAGGATTAGTTTTAAAAACATTTTCACCAATTTTATAAGCCTTATTATAACATTCTCGTGCTCCTAATGCCATTTGTCGAGTGTCTGGAAATTTATCAAAACGACTAACAAAATCACGGAAGAGTTGCACTATTTTTTCGTCTGGTTTAATAACACCCGCGACATCTATTAGTTGATTTGTTTCGTCTGGAGCAAGATTGAAATAAGCAAAAAATCCATCTATATCTTCATCAGCACTAAGAACATAGCCTAAATAATCTTCTTCAGTATATTTAGCAATAATGAGTAAATCTCCAACATTATCATCTTGAAAAAAAGGAAAGCCTCGACCAAAACGGGTTATACGATACTCATTACGTGTACCTTGTCCATAATATTTCATACAACTTTCCGTTGTAAAATCATCCTGCCATTTTATTTGTACAGTTTTCTCCTTATTTTCTCCTTTTTTCCCCGGTTCATCAAAAAGTAAACTTGATGCACACTTAGGTATATAAAAACCAGCTTGATGACTTCCTGTTGCACCTGTATCATTTCCAGTAATAAACCGGCACCAAGCAGCTTTAGATTGCTGTACACTTTGTATCGCAGAGTCCAGTATGTTGCTCATAATTATTGATTGTTTTAATAATTTGTTCAGAAACTGCAGTTATGAGTGGAACTACTACAGAATTTCCACACTGTCGATACGCTTGTACATCAGAAACTTGATCTAAACGATATTTATCAGGATAGCCCATCAATCGAGCACATTCACGAGGCGACAATCTTCGAGGATTTTTCCCATTTCCTTGCGGAACAAGTATTTCTGAACCATCTTTATAGTAACGGGCACTCAATGTACGAGAGATACCGTTAAGATCAACCATCCCAAACCCAAAACCATTTCCTTTTGCACGATGCTTCTCTGCATAGTTTTGTAAATAACTCCAAAGTTTATCACTCAATGTATATTTATCATCAATATCTGACTCTAAAATCTCCCGTATGCCCCGTGTAGATTGTTTTTGTTCAGGAAAACAGAATTGTTCTTCTCCATGAAAAATTTCACGATTAAATCCAACAATCATAATACGCTCCCGATGCTGAGGTACATAAGCCTGCCCATCCATAACCTGAAAATGAATTGAATAATTCAATTCTTCCAGTGTACCTTTTATAATCTTAAAGGTATTACCCTTATCATGTGACATCAAATTCTTCACATTTTCCAAATAAAATGCTTTAGGACGATGACGACTAATAATATCCGCTACATCAAAAAAAAGTGTACCTTGAGTTTTGTCCTTAAAGCCCGTTTCCCGTCCTAAACTTTTCTTTTTAGAAACACCGGCAATAGAAAAAGGTTGGCAAGGGAAACCTGCACATAAAATATCAAAATATTGAGGTATATAACTTTTAGTAACTTCTTTCGTTATATCTCCAAATGGCATTTCACCGAAGTTCGCCAAATAAGTTTTTTGAGCATATTTATTCCATTCTGAAGAAAAAACACATTTTCCTCCTTGTGCTTGCATTGCCAAACGAAAACCTCCCATACCCGCAAACAAATCAATAAAAGTAAATTGGGGAGATTGAGGACTTGGGAAAGGAACCCTAAAAAAGTCAGAAAAGAGACTATACTCAACTGGATTTTCAGCAACCTTCATTACATACTCTTCAGTTATCGTCTCTTCTTTATTACTTTTTTTTCGCTCCAAAAATTCCCGGATAGTATATAATATTTCTTTCTTGTTTTGTTCATTACCAATGCAATCATTATTATGCAGGTAATGACTTAACACTGCCAATTGGTTCTCCCAACTAGTTTCGCCATATATCTTGATGCCATTTTGTACATCAACCTCTTCCGGAAAGTCAACGAGTTTTATATCTTGTATGATGAATTGCTTAGCTGTCATTCAATTATTGATTTGGATACAAAAATATAGTTTTTTATCGAGAATAACGAATACCATCTTCACTAATAGTATTAATAACCAAAATAAGAGAGGACAAAGCTGGTACATCATTGCCCTGAGAAATATTCCATTCTATTTTTTATAATTAGCTAATACAGTCAGTCTATATGTTTTGCATTATAGTTTTCTAATACTATCTTATTCAAAGTATATAACAACCCTTTCAAATTTTGTTCCCGGACTTTACTTTTCAATTGACATTCCCATAATAAGACAACATGCCACCCCATATTTCGGAGTTGCATTCGTTCTTTTAAATCCCGTTCTTTATTCTTCCCTATTTTTTCTTTCCAGAATTCTGTATTGGTCTTCGGCAAAACATAGTATTTACACCCTTCATGACCATGCCAAAAACACCCATTAATAAAGATCACAGTTCTATACTTTCTTAACACAATATCAGGAGTCCCTGGCAACCTTTTCACATTAACACGAAAACGAATACCTTGGGAAAATAGATATTTTCGCACAAGAATCTCCGGCCTCGTATTTTTACTACGAATATTCGACATACACTTCCGCCGTTGCTCTTTTGTCAAAACGTCTACCATACCTATACAAAATTTAAATACAAAAAATAAATGATTCCTAATACAAAGATAAAAAATTATCATCCATGAATTATAATATTAAACACAAAGAATGCACTCATTACCTCTTCAATCCCCACACTCTCAAAACAAAGTAAGCCTTCAGGAGTCTGTGCAAAAAACTTAGAAGCTATATTGAATTATCATTTATTTTTCGTATATTTATGGATAAGAAACTAAACAATATATCTATAAACTACATAGTAGGAGAAAACAGGAATCAAGTTCGAATGACAACACTTGAACAATTAGTTGCACCAAATTCTAGGGTAAGGGTTATCGATTTATTTGTGGATATCTTGTCTATAAATGAGCTGGAGTTAAACATGTCAAACTTCAATCAGAAGGGACACTACCGTATAATCCTTCAACATTACTAAAATTGTATTTATATAGTTATAAGTACTCAATAAGGTCATCAAGAAAGTTGGAACACTCCTATAAAATAAATGTGGAATTATGATGACTATTAGGAGACTGAATACCCTCTTTTCGGAAAATTGCTTTTCCCCCCAAAAAACTAGGCAGAATAAATATCAATAAATTATTCTAACAGTATTTTAACAACTCTCAAATTTTTCGATTATAATCGAAAATTTCATTGTATCAGATTATACATTAAATCTCCCCATTCACCCCTAATCCGAACAAGGCAAAATCGCCCAAGCAAGGATCATCCGGGAAGACCTCAGCCAATGCTGCCGTTATCTGGCGGGCATTTTTCAAAGAAAAAGTTTCCGTATCCGTCAACTTGAAATAATGTGCCACCCGGCATACATGTGTATCTAAAGGGACAATCAAATCTCTACGATCAAAACTTTCCCAAATCCCCAAATCGACCGCCGAGTCCCGACGAATCATCCAACGCAAAAACATATTCAGTTTCTTTTGAGGGCTTTTGGCAGAGACTTCAAGAAATGCACATAGCTTTTCCATCGGTATTCCGGGGTATGTCTTCAAGGCTTCTTCCAGACTTTCAAACTGTGTATAAGCAATGTATAATCGCTGAAAATATCCATAGAAATCAGCATGTGACAGCATCCGATAAAAACTACTGGTTGCTCCCGATGGGAAATCTCTCTCCCACTGACGGGACAGTACATACTGATAAGGCGAATCTCCCATTAGCCCGTGCAATTCGTTCACTTTCTTCAAGATCTGTTTGCGATTGCCAAAACTCATAATCGCCGTCAGCAAACCGCTGACTTCGATATCCTGTTTCAGCGTATAACGATGGGGAAACTGCACCGGATCGCTTTGTATAAAGTCTGCGCGATGATACATCTCCGCACACATCAAAAGTTTATTCTTTATATCTTCAGTCATTTCGAGAAAGTATCAAGTATTGAAAGTACAAAAATACATATTCTAGTTGGATTTCCTCTTTAAGTAAATGATAGATTGTATCCCTAATAAAATAACAAACAAATATTCTGCCGTCATATACACAGTCAGAGAAGCATGAAAACATTCACTTAACAGATACAGATAAATCAAATATACAAGAATGGTGATTAACTGGAAGATAAAGGCGAGCTTCGTCTTTCCTGTACCGGTAACAGCATTGATATAAACATATCCGGGCAGTGCAAAAGCATAATTCAACAGCATAACTATAAAAGGATAGAAAGCTAGTCTCACCAGATTATCGTTATTCGTATAAAATCCGATAACCCATTGGTTACCCCAAAGAGCCATAACTATCAATGGCCCCCCCACGGCATAACCCAACCTAAGAACTTTATGGCAAACGGGAAAAAGTTCCTTCCCCTGCCCCGCCCCAATTAGATTGCTGACTAATGAACCAGTAGTGGATGCAAAAGAGTTGACAATCACAAAAAAGACGGTAGAAACACTACGAGTAATATTGGAAATAGCAAGCTCTGTCCTTCCCAGATGCTCGATAGCAACGAAGAACAGAAACCAGGGAGCAACGCTGACAAAAGAGTGAAGCATACTCCATACAGATATCCTCAACAACTTTATTAACACTTTCCCATCATAAACGACCTTCAGCCCATATTTCACTTTATCTACCCTCACCCACATATATAATAGGAGTACGATAAAAGCTCCGAACTCTGCCAAAGAAGAAGCCATCGCCGCCCCGGATATACCCAGATTCAGTTTGAATATCAGCAGATAGTTAAAAGGAATATTGATACAGATAGCCATGATAGCTGCCACGGACAATGCTTTGGTCGTTGTTATCCCTACCAGAAAAGACCGGAAAGCTAAAAAAGGAAATGAGAATAACAAACCGAAGCTACGCCAATCCAGATAATGAATCACTGCCTGATAAATTTCATCCGAAGTTATCAACCGGCGCAGGATCAAGGGAGAAGCCAAATGGAGCAATAGGCAAAGAATGACTGCCATCCCCGACAGGAAATATACTCCCTGAAAAAATGTACGTCCCGTCTCTTTATAATGTTGTTCCCCATTTCTCCGGGCAATCATTACCTGCAGCCCGATGCTGAATCCGAAGCCCAACATATAAACAGCTAAATAATAGATTCCGGCAAGCGCAGAAGCTCCCAGTTCGACTTCTCCCACATGCCCCAGGAAAATAGCGTCGGTAATATTGATTAATTGTTCCATCAGAATGCTCATCATCACAGGAAAGTTGATGAGCCATATTTGCTTATATGTATAATTCATTGCTCAACTTAAAAATAACACGATACGGTATACCACATCATAGCAGCACACAGTTCCGTAAATTTATAAAAATGGATATAAAACTCTTTGCCAGGCGAGTAGTTGCCTGTCGGATAGCTGAATAGCCCTGTTAGAAATGATGCTATTCGTTGAGCGTAGCTATATGCAGAGTTTCATAAATGGATGAATATTGCTGGTTTATCAATCAATTACGCAACAAAGATAAGAAATCTTATTTTCATATCCCAATGTGGTATGGTATTAGCAGATTACTTATAGTAAAGAAATGTATTAAAAACATTGATTGCAACATTAACAGATTGATTTATACAGATATACCATATTCTAAAGCTAAGGAATAATTCTTAAATATCTTTCTCTTTTGAAAAAAGGCATATCATTTTGAAAAGAGTAGTAACCAATAAATAACCAGATAACAATGAAAGTTTGTAAATTCGAGAAAATTAAAGATGAGGATGAAATGAAGCAAGTAATCAATTGTATTCAGAAAGAACATCCTTATGTAGCTGTAGTCCCTATATTGGCACAATTACAGGAGTGGTTACAGGCTATTTCCATCAGTTGGTTTCACGAAGAAGATGAAGCTTCTCATACCACAGTCAATGCCATCGAAGCATATTGCTGTACCCTTGCCAATCATCTCATTACAGATTCGCACTTAAATCAGGAAATTAAAAACCGGATTCTGGAGTGTATAAAGAAAATACATATACTTGTAGAAGACAAAGCAGATTTACTGATTGATAAAATGATAAAAGCGGAAATATACGGATTATCCAGCGATTTATTCACTTATTGCTTACGTCAACAGGGTCTTCGTGCCCAAACATTAGATACCGGCAAACTTATACAGATCAACCTGGAAAGAAAGCCGGATATCCCATATATTCAGGAATCTATCCAACAATACATTGACGAGAACCGGAATGTGGATATTTTTATCGCCCCACTTTCCATTTGCAGGAATGTGTATGGTGAAATAGACTTTATGAGCGAACAACGCAATGATTACTATGCAACAGTGCTTGCCACCCTATTCAAAGCGGACGAAATGCTGTTATCCACCCCTATCAACCATATCTACGCAAACCGGAATTGCCTGCGAGAACAACATTCACTAACTTACATAGAAGCCGAACAACTGATTAACAGCGGAGTACACCTGCTCTACGCAGATTGTATCACCCTTGCGGCACGCTCCAATATAGTTATCCGCCTAACCGATACACACGATCTGTCAACAGAACGCCTCTATATATCTTCCCATGACACAGGCAACAGTGTCAAAGCCATCCTCTCACAGGATTCGGCTACCTTTGTACGTTTTACCTCATTGAATGTATTGCCCGGATATTTGTTTATGGGTAAGATATTGGAAGTTATCAACAAATATCAAATCAATGTCATCTCAATGGCCTCATCCAATGTATCTATCTCGATGATGCTGACGGCCAGCCGGGACACCCTGCGAATCATTGAAAGAGAACTACACAAATATGCCGAAATGGTTATGGACGAAAATATGTCTGTAATACATATCATCGGCTCACACTATCTGTGCACAGCACAGATAAAAACCAACTAATCAGTTCGCTATCCAAACAATTTCTCGAAAGCCAGTGCGTGGCCTGATTAAAATGTATATTCAGATTTTATATTCCTCTATCTTCCGATACAACGTAGTAAGTCCGATTTTCAACAAGCGGGCAGCTTCCGTTTTATTCCCTTTCGTATATTCCAACACACGCGCAATATGCCTGCGCTCCATTGCAGCCAGTTCAAAACTACCTGTACTATCGTCCGAACATTCATAATGAGTGTTCTGGATTTCCAAAGGAAGGTCGCAGATATCCAGCCGTCCACCTTCGCAAACAATCAGGCTACGCTCAATCACATTTCTCAACTCACGGATATTCCCTTTCCACGGCTGTTGTTCCAGCGCTTCCAAAAAAGCAGGAGTCATCTCATTGATGGCATACGAAAGTTTTTCGGAGAAACTTTTGGCAAAAGCAGTTGCAAGAATTCTGATATCACCGGTACGTTCACGAAGCGAAGGAAGATGCACCTGAAAAACCGAAAGACGATAAAACAAGTCCTCACGGAAATGCCCGGCTTTGATCTCCTCCTGCAAATTCCGGTTGGTAGCAGCGATGATACGCACATTGACTCTTGTCGGCTTGGTATCACCGATCTTTATATATTCTCCTGTTTCAAGGATACGCAGTAACTTTGCCTGCAATTCGAAAGCCATCTCTCCGATTTCATCCAGAAAGATCGTTCCGTTATTGGCCTCTTCAAAAAGCCCTTTCTTATCTTTCAACGCACCGGTAAACGAACCTGCCTTATGTCCGAACATCTCGCTTTCGAGCAGTTCTTTGCTGAAAGACGAACAGTTGACCGCCACAAAATTCTGTTTGCTCCGCTTGCTGTTATAATGTATAGCCTGCGCAAAGACCTCCTTTCCTGTTCCGGTTTCTCCCGTCAGCAATACGGGAACATCTGTCACAGACACCTTCTGCGCCAAAGACACCGACTCTTTCAGCACTTTTGACTCCCCCAGGATAGAATCGAACGAGTACATTTGCCCGACCTTCTTTTCCAGTTTTTCGAGACGGACATTCATTTTTGCTTTCTCTACGGCACGACTAATGAGAGGGATAATCTTGTTATTATCATCTCCTTTCGTTATATAATCAAACGCACCGTTTTTGATAGCCTGCACCCCGTCGGGAATATTGCCGTGAGCAGTAAGAAGAATCACTTCCACATTGGGAGCTATTTTTTTGATATTCAAAACCAGATCCACTCCGTTTCCATCAGGAAGAAAAACATCACATAAAGCTACGTCGGGCGATTGAATTTCCAGTTGTTTGATGGCAGTTTTGCAATCACCTGCCTGACACACTTCATAGCCCTCAAGTTCCAGCATACGAGCTAAAAGGCTGCGAATCTGGACTTCATCGTCAATAATAAGAATTTTATTCATACAAATTGTCTACATTAATATAGAAGAATGAAAAACAGGGTGCGCAAATATAGTTTTTTTATCTGAATCCATGAACATTTCTTCGCCCCTGTTTGTTATTTCCACAGGAAACTATTTACACTATAAACAGATGAAAATAATTATTATTGGGGGAGTTGCAGGAGGAGCCACCACTGCTGCCCGAATCAGACGAGTAGATGAAACAGCAGAAATTATCCTTTTGGAAAAAGGAAAGTATATATCATACGCCAATTGCGGCCTTCCTTATTATATAGGAGGAGTGATAGAGGAACGGGATAAATTGTTCGTGCAAACGCCCGAAGCCTTCTCTACACGCTTCCGTGTAGATGTACGTACAGAAAACGAAGCGATTTTTATTGACCGGAAAAGAAAGACAGTGACCATCCGGCAAAGCAGTGAAGACACTTATGAGGAGAGCTACGATAAATTAGTCATCTCCACCGGAGCTTCCCCGGTGCGTCCTCCTCTTCCGGGAATCGACCTTAGCGGAATCTTCACGTTAAGGAATGTCACCGACACGGATCGGATCAAAGAATATATCAAGAGCCACGCTCCGCAAAAAGCCGTTATCGTAGGAGCCGGATTTATCGGTCTGGAAATGGCGGAAAACTTACATACACAGGGAGCGAAAGTGTCGATTGTGGAAATGGGCAATCAAGTGATGGCTCCTATTGACTTCTCGATGGCATCGCTCGTCCACCAGCACTTGATGGATAAAGGAGTCAATCTTTATCTGGAACAAGCTGTCGCCTCTTTTAGCCGGGAGGGAAAAGGGTTGAAAGTAACGTTCAAAAATGGTCAGTCCATTTCTGCCGATATCGTTATCCTGTCAATCGGAGTACGCCCGGAAACCAGTCTGGCACGAGCTGCCGAACTGACTATCGGCCCCGCAGGAGGTATTGCCGTGAATGATTACCTGCAAACGTCTGATGAATCGATTTATGCCATCGGTGACGCAATCGAGTTCCGCCATCCGATCACCGGAAAACCCTGGCTCAACTATCTTGCCGGACCTGCCAACCGTCAGGGACGCATCGTTGCAGACAACGTTCTCGGGGCAAAAATACCTTACGAAGGTTCTATCGGCACTTCAATCGCAAAAGTTTTCGACATGACCGTTGCTTCAACCGGTTTACCCGGCAAGCGCCTGCGCCAGGAAGAGATAGATTATATGTCATCTACCATCCATCCCGCCTCTCATGCCGGCTACTATCCGGATGCCATGCCGATGAGTATCAAAATCACTTTCGACAAAAAGACGGGAAGATTGTACGGCGGGCAAATCGTCGGTTACGACGGAGTGGACAAACGGATTGACGAACTCGCGCTTGTCATCAAACACGAGGGAACGATCTACGACCTGATGAAAGTGGAACAAGCGTATGCTCCTCCGTTCTCTTCGGCCAAAGATCCGGTAGCACTGGCAGGATATGTAGCGGAAGACATCATTACCGGCAAAACCAATCCGGTATATTGGAGAGAGTTGCGGGACATTGAAATGGAAAATAAGTTCCTCCTGGATGTCCGCACCCCGGACGAATATTCTTTAGGCAGCCTACCGGGTGCCGTGAATATTCCGCTGGATGAGCTTCGTGACCGGCTGGCCGAACTGCCGAAAGATAAAATGATTTATACCTTCTGCGCTGTCGGACTACGGGGCTATCTTGCCTACCGGATATTGACTCAACATGGATTTGACAAGGTGCGTAATCTCTCGGGAGGACTGAAGACTTATCGAGCCGCCACTGCTCCGATTATCATACGCGAAGAAAATGGAAATGAAATAGACGAATCACCCGAACAACAGGGAGGTAGTCCCCAAGTTGGGCAACCTGCGGTTGCTAAGGTTTCGGATACCACGGTTACTGCCACTGCTGCCGTCACCGCCGATGCTCTTGCAAACCCCGCTAAAACAGTTCGGGTAGACGCCTGCGGGTTACAATGTCCCGGCCCGATTTTGAAAATGAAAAAAACAATGGATACACTGGCTTCAGGCGAACGGGTGGAAATCACCTCAACCGATCCGGGATTTCCGCGTGACGCCGCCGCATGGTGCAGTTCAACGGGCAATCAACTGATTTCGAAAGACAGCTCCGGAGGAAAATCTGTTGTTGTCATAGAAAAAGGAGAACCAAAATCGTGCAATATTGTTACTTCATGTGAGGGCAAAGGAAAAACCTTTATCATGTTTAGTGATGATTTGGATAAAGCTTTGGCCACTTTTGTACTAGCAAACGGCGCAGCAGCTACGGGGCAGAAAGTCACCATCTTCTTTACGTTCTGGGGACTGAACGTCATCAAGAAGTTGCACAAACCGGAAACCGAAAAGGATATTTTCGGAAAAATGTTTGGCATGATGCTGCCTTCCAGCTCCAAAAAGCTGAAACTTTCTAAGATGAGTATGGGCGGAATAGGCGGAAAAATGATGCGGTATATCATGAACAAAAAAGGGATTGATTCACTGGAATCCCTGCGCCAGCAAGCGCTGGAAAACGGTGTGGAATTTATTGCTTGCCAGATGTCAATGGACGTGATGGGAGTCAAACAAGAAGAACTCCTGGACGAGGTGACCATTGGCGGCGTAGCAACGTATATGGAACGGGCGGATAACGCAAACGTTAATCTATTTATTTAAAAAATGAACAAATGAAATATTTAAATAAGGTATGAAAACAATATGTGCAATGCGTGATGTATTCAAAGCAATGGGAAACTTTGAAACAGCATTTGAAAAAATGTACCAGATAACGCTTAATGAAGCAATGATATTGTGTGCCCTTAAAGAGGCTTCGGACAAAGTGACAGCTACCAACCTGTCCAAGCAAACCGAGCTAAGCCCCTCACACACATCTAAAATGCTGCGAATACTGGAGGAAAAAGGACTGATCGTCCGGTCGCTCGGAAGCGAAGACCGGAGACAGATGTACTTCCACCTGACCCATACGGGCAAGCAGCGAGTAAATGAACTGGAACTTGATAAGGTAGAGATACCCGATCTACTTAAACCCCTGTTTAAATAAACGGATTTTCAAACAATTATCTGTAAATAATGAACGGTGAGCAAACTCCCTGATAATGGGGCAGAGTGCTCACCGTTTTTCTTTAAACAGGGCAAAAGATATATGTTAATTTTCCGGCAAAAGAAATTTCCATCTGAACCTTTTTCCACCTTTCTTGTTGTTTCTATCAAAAGCCCAAGGTACCTGGGCGCGATTTTTATATAACCTAAACATTATAAAAGATATGAAGAAATTAATTCCTATTTTATTGGCGGTCTTTGCACTCGCTTCATGTGAAAAAGACCCGGACATGGGTAAACTGGATGACAATTATCTGGTATACACTAACTACGACAAGAAAGCCGATTTCAAAGTTCCTACATTCTATCTGGCACCACAGATTCTGGTCATCAGTGATAGTAAAGAACCGGAATATCTCGAAGGTGAAGGCGCAGAACAAATTCTGGCAGCTTATACAGACAATATGGAAGCTAGAGGTTACGAAGCAGCAGCTGACCAGGAAAGCGCAGATCTTGGTATCCAAGTGAGCTACATCGCAAGTACTTATTATTTCACCAGCTACACACAACCTGAATGGTGGTGGGGTTATCCCGGATATTGGGGTCCTGGCTACTGGGGTGGCAACTGGGGTGGTGGATGGTACTACCCGTATGCAGTAACTTATAGTTATAGCACCAACTCCTTCCTGACAGAAATGGTGAACTTGAAAGCCGAACAGGGAGACAGTAAAAAACTGCCTGTTGTATGGACAAGTTATCTGACCGGATTTGAAACTGGCTCCAAAGCTATCAACCGTACTCTTGCAGTAGAAGCTGTCAACCAGTCATTTACACAGTCACCTTATCTTACTAACAAATAAACAACTACAACTGTTATGAAAACAAGAAAAAATATATACTTCAAGGTAGTAGCCTTGGCGGCTATTGCCATCGCCTTCGCCATGCCGGCTAAGGCACAGCTATCAGACAATGGATATGCAAATATCGACTGGCAGTTCAACGCTCCGCTAAGTAACAATTTTGCTGATAAAGCAAGCGGTTGGGGTATGAACTTCGAAGGTGGTTATTTCGTTACTCCTAACATCGGTTTGGGTCTTTTCCTCAACTATCACAGCAACCACGAATATGTAGGTCGCGAAACCTTCCAGATGGGTGCCGGTGAAGTGACTACCGATCAGCAACATACCATTTTCCAATTGCCTTTCGGTGCTGCTGCACGTTACCAGTGGAATCGCGGTGGAGCCTTTCAACCATACGTCAGTGCTAAATTAGGTGCTGAATATGCTAAAATCCGCTCTAATTTCAGCATGCTGGAAGCAAGAGAAAACAGTTGGGGATTCTACGCTTCTCCTGAAGTAGGTATCAATGTATTCCCATGGGTTTACGGACCGGGCTTGCACTTTGCTTTGTACTACAGCTATGGTACCAACAAGGCTGACGTACTGCATTACAGTGTAGATGGATTGAGCAACTTCGGCTTCCGCCTGGGTGTATCCTTCTAAGACTGGCTGACAACTATCAGAATATTACGTTAATAATAAAAAAGGTAAAAGGTAGCTTTTAATATAGGCACCTTTTACCTTTCTTTTTTTATTTTTTCTTCATCGCATCATAAATAGCTCCCTGTATTCGCTCACGAATATGCAGTTGGTTCAGTTTGCGATTTGTCACATCCGGATAAATCCGGTTGCTAAGGAATACATAAACCAGTTCATTGACCGGATCTACCCATGCACATGTACCGGTAAAGCCGGTATGACCGTACACTCCGGCAGGTGCGGCAGGAGCACAATTTCCTTTCTTCGGATCATCAGCATCCGGTTTGTCAAAGCCCAAGCCACGCCGGCTGATCTTTGAAGTTTCCGTAGTAAACAACTGGCAGGTTTCTTTGCTTAGATAGCGTTGACCGTCTATTTCTCCTCCATTCAGCAACATCTGATAAACGCGGGCTACATCACGGGCAGTAGAGAAAAGTCCGGCATTCCCGGCCAATCCGCCAAAGAAAGCGGAAGCCTCATCATGCACAAATCCCTGCAAAGTCTCTTTACGCAAGAAACGGTCTTTGTTGGAAGGGACAATTTCCGATTTGGCAAAACGGCGTAAAGGCAAGTAGCCTGTATGCTCCAACCCCATCGGTTCGTAAAACTCACGTTGCAGATAGGCTTCCATAGGCATACCGGCCAGTTGTTCTACCAACATACCCAACAGAATAAATCCGACATCACTATATACATAGCGTTTCTGCTTTAACGGAGCTTCCATTATTTTCTCTTCCATCACCTTCCGGAAGGAACGGTTTAACCACAAGCTATCGCAGATTTGAACAGTGTAATCACCAGTCTTGACGGGAGAGACGTATTCACTTTTGAATTTGAACTTCGGATTCGCCCATGAAGTTGTTCCCAACTGTAACGGATGATGCGCGTCTTTGCGTGCGCTGAACAATCTTCCGTCATAACTATCTTTATCAATGGCTTCTTGGTAGAAAGGAATCCAGGAAGGTAAACCGGACTGATGATACAGGATTTCCTGAATCGTTATATCTTTCTTATCAGTACGTTGCAAAAACGGTAAATGATCCGAAATCTTATCTGTCAGATTGAAACGTCCCTTATCGTAGAGTTTCATGATGGCAAGCAAAGTGCCCGTCGTCTTTGATAGGGAAGCCAAATCGTAGATACTGGTAGATTCGACACGCGGACTTCCTTTACCCGCATAAGTGCCGAAAGATTTGTCGAACATGATATGCCCGTTTTTCAACACTACCACCTGGCAACCGGGATAAGCTCCCTGACGAATACCGTCTAATGCGATAGAATCGATGCGTTTCAGATGAGTGGAAGAAAGCCCATATTCTTCCGGCACGAAATGCAATGGCGTCTTGGGGGTAATGGTCACTCCTGCTCCCGTTGGAAACAATTCTCCCAAGCTTGCCGACAACTGTCCGTCTGCGGATGCCTTGGCAAATAACACATCTGCGACCTGACGCTGCACGTCTACATTATAACTATGTCCCAACACGACTGCCGAAGCATGAGCCACGGCCCGCTGAATCTGTAACATCATCTTCCCGGGAGTGAAGAACAGATAAATAGCCGGACTTTGAGGAGCAAACTTCGCAAAGAAAGGCTGATAAGAAGCCAAGCGCTGTTCGCTAATGGCTACAATGATTCGTTTATAGGTAGACAGAGAATCACGCAACCGTTGGTTTTCCTCTTCTGTCTGATTAGCGCGAAGGCAAAAGCGGGCCAAAGAGGTATAATGGGAAAGTTGTTTGGTCAATACATCAGTTTTTCCAGGATTTCCCACTTCGAGCAGTGCAATCTTCTGTTCCTTGTCTGTATGTAGAGGAAGGATATGATTCTTATTGCTCAAAACGGTTATTGCCGCTAAATTCAACCGACGAACCAGGTCACGTGTCTGCGGACTGTTAATGCGTTGTTCCAGACCGGATAATTGTACATACGATTTCTTCTTAAGTCCCAACACATATTTATAAGTCAAGACTTTGCGGCATTTGCTTTCAATCTCTTCACGGCTTAGTTCCCCTTTTTCAACAGCTACCAGTACGGCCGGTATCTCTTCCTTCAGGTTACGGGGAGACAGTACCATGTCATTACCTGCTTTCAAAGCCTGCAAACTGACATTTCCATTTCCTGCCACACCTTTCATGGCAAGCGCGTCGGTAAATATCAGCCCTTTGAACGCCAGTTCATCGGTCAGCAAATCATACACGACATTGCGGGACAAGGAAGACGGAAGTCCGCCAATAGGTTCAATCACCGGAACTTGCAGATGCCCCACCATCATACCGCCCAGTCCGGCACGGATGGCCTCTTTAAAAGGATAAAGCTCCACACTATCCAGACGCTCGCGAGTGAAAGGAAGTACCGGAAGCGCTTTATGCGAGTCGACATCGGTATCCCCGTGTCCGGGAAAGTGTTTGCACACAGATAACACCCCTCCACCTTCCAAACCGGAAGCATAAGCGATTACCTTATCGGCCACTTGGATCGGATCTTCGCCAAAAGAACGGGTATTGATGACAGGATTTTTAGGGTTTATATTCACGTCCGCCACGGGAGCAAAGTTTACCTGTACTCCAATCTGCCGGCATTGACGGGCAACTTCACGTCCGTACTCATAAAGCAGCCGATTGTCGCGTATACATCCCAGCACCATATTTCGCGGGAAGACAGGCGTACCGCGCAAGCGCATAGACAACCCCCATTCTCCATCAAAGGTAATCATCAAAGGTACTTTGGCTTGTCGTTGCGCCCGGTTCGTCAGTTCGACCTGGTTTTGCATCTTCCCGCCGGAAAAGAGAAGTCCGCCTACTTTATAAGTGTCGATGACTTCGCGCAGCAGTTCCAGGTTTCGTTTGGTGTCTACCGGAGCAATGGTATAGATGAATAACTGACCTACCTTTTCTTTAAAGGAAAGTTTATCCATCACCGAATCAACCCAGTGCCGGCAGTCCTTGTCCTGAAGGGCTTTGTACACCAGCAGAGGTTCAACGGTGGTAGCATTTTGCGCCGGACTCGAAACTGTGCCGGCCGCGATAAGGAATAAAAGCGTTACTATTGAGGGAATTATCTTCATTTATGTTTCAATGTCAAATCGAGACGGCCTACACGAACACCATTTTTTCCTGTGTGCATGACAGGCACCTCTTTTCCGTCCATATTCAAGTATGTTTTGGGGCCTTCCATAAATGTATGGGAGTGTCCACCCAGAATCACGTCGATATTGTGTGTTCCGGCAACCAGATGTTCATCCATCTGGATGCCCAGATGAGACAGGCATACGACCAGATCACAACCTTCTTCCTCTTTCAACAAGGTAGCTATCTCGTTGGATACACGGATAGGATCTTCATAAACGACTCCTTCGCATTTATTGGCCTGAATCATTCCTTCCGGCTGGGTTCCGAGACCGAACACGCCAATTCTCAAACCATATTTCTCCAGAACGACGTAGGGCTTGACTATATCTTTTAACACCGTAGCATCCAGATTATAGTTGGCACAAACGACCGGAAAATCAGCCATCTTAAAAATACGGGCCATATTATCCACATCGAAATCAAACTCATGGTTACCGATTGTCATTGCATCATAGCCCATTTCATTCATCAGTTTGATTTCTACTTCTCCACGGAACATATTATAATAAGGTGTCCCCTGGGAAATATCTCCGCAATCGAAAAGCAATACATTCTTATGATCTTTGCGGAACTCTTCGAGAAAAGCAGCCCGGCGGACAAAACCACCTTTGTTATAATATCGGTCGCCCTTCTGATTGATAGGTTCGATACGGCTATGCACATCGCTTGTTTGTAAAATGATAACTTCTTTGGTATCCTGCGCAAAGATTGAAAAAGTGAAACTCAATGCAAGACATAGCAGGAATAATATCTGAAATCTTTTCATATTCAATATTTTTAGATTCTCCTTTTTTATTTTATCGTAATACGTCCGTCCAGTTTGGAGGTAATCACTTTGCCTTCGGCTGTTTGTTTGCGTACATAATCAAGAAACAGTCCGCGTAAGGTAGCATCTTCGGGGCATACTCTCTTTTCTGCCTGCAGGAACGCATCCATTCGTCCGTTTCCATCTGCCAGATAGTCGATAGTAGCCACTGTGTAAAGCTGGTCATCCTTTAGCGGTTTTCCGGCAATAAATGCGTTCAGCAGCTTTCCGTCTTTTGTGATTTCGAGGCGGATACCGCTCACTCCTTCGCCATGCAGAGACGCTATTGCTTCACAAAGCCGTCGCAAGTCTGTCCCTTTCATAGTCAATACACAAAGGGAATTCTCGAAAGGAAGAATTTCAAAAACATCTCCTACCGTGATATCTCCTTCGGGCAAGATATTACGCAAGCCACCCATATTTACCAATCCCATATCGGCCGGTTTCCCCAATACCTGGGTTGCCGCTTGCTGTAAAACACCCGCGACAAGGTCGGATAGCAAGCTTTCAGGAGCTCCTTTGTCCATCTTCATCGCACTGGTACCGATGACTTCATACATCATCGCATCCACCTTTTCCTTATAAGGCTTTAAGATTTCGGTAGCTTTCACGTTGGGAGTGGTGTCCCAAACAGAATCAATCGTTATCATGCTACCCTCTACTTTGGTTACTTCGTACTGTGCCGTAGTCTCGCGTGCGGTCCGGCAGGAAGTAAACAGGAAACCTCCTGTCAACACTGCCACCATCAGATACTTTACATAAGTCTGTTTCATGTTCGCTATTTTTAGATATGCTACAAAGGTATATAAAAAAACAGATTTTTTACGCCCGGTAAATAAGAAAGTCAAGACCGCGACTATCTTTGTGGTAAAAACGAGGTCATAGGGTTTCCCCATCCTCATATGTCCAACGGGCTTGATGTCCCAATAAAAAAATACTTCTATGAAGGTAGTCTGCGGTCTTGACGTACACAAAGATAGTGTTTTTTGCTGTATTCTGTGTGCTAATGGAGAAAAAATCCAGCATAAATTCGGAGTTCTTACCGAAGAGTTGGTCACACTTCGCGACCTTATGGTCTCTGAAGGTGTTGAAGAGTGTGCAATGGAGAGTACCAGTATCTACTGGATACCCATATGGCGAGTGCTTGAAGGGTCAGTGAAACTTCATCTGGTAAACCCTTATTTTATAAAACAGCTTCCTGGCAAAAAGAGTGATGTGAATGATGCCGAATGGATAGCTACTTGTCTGAGTAAAGAACTGATAGCATCAAGCTTTGTTCCTGATGATAAAATTCAACGTCTGCGTCAATATGACAGAAGGATATTTGACCTGAATGCTTCCATAAGCCGCAATTTAGTCAAACTTGACCAATGCATCCAGAGGTGCAACATCAGAATCAGTAATTATATATCCACAACAGATTCCAAAGGGTACCGTTCAATAGTTAAACTTATATCCCAAGGTGTGACAGATGCGGAAGTCCTTGTGAAGGAACTGCATGGAAGAACAATCAACAGGCATGGCAGAGAAACATTGGTGAAAGCACTTACCGGAGTGGTCAGCGAGACCGACATAGACATTATAAAACAGCTTGTAGAAGAGATTGAATTGCAGCAACGGCACAAGGACGAAGCACAGCAAAAGATGACTGCACTATGCATGGAGTGGTTTCCTCAAGAAGTTGAAAACCTTCAGACTATACCGGGAGTGAAAGAACGTAGTGCGACCTCAATAATAGCAGAAATAGGAACAGACATGACACATTTCCAGACACCAAAGAAATTGGTGTCGTGGGTGGGGCTAAGACCCCGTAACGAGGAAAGCGCTGGCAAAATCAAGGCACGAGGTATCACACATGGTAACAGGTTTGTAAGAAAAACCATGATTGAATGTTCATGGGGAGCTGCACGTATGAAAGATTCATTTTTCGCAGAATTCTCATACAGGCAATGTATCGAAAGAAGAAAGAACAAGATGAAGGTGCAAGTAGCTATTGCGAGAAAAATACTTGTTGCAGTATGGTATGTACTTAGTCAGGGAACTCAGTATATCAAACCAACAGATCATTATACGGCAGCCCATATGACTGCCGTATAATGATACAACCGTCCGTTACAAGGTCAATATATTTGTGGTGATTATATCCCGTTTTCGCAAAGTGGCTATCGTTTCGGACGGAGTAGGACACCCGGTTGAGTTTTAATCTCGAAGAGGAAATTTACATAATTGTTCATTGTTCCGACTATAATCGGAACTGAACCGCCATGCAGTAGTGCAAGGAAAAAAGATGTAGAAAGGAATAGACACTCGTTTCCACTCACAAAGATAGTCGCGGTCTTGCTTTTCATAGAGGAAATATACAAAAACATTTGGCTATCTGGCAAATAATTCGTTACTTTGCACCGCTTTCGCGCAATCGCTGTCAAGAGAAGAGATACTTGGTATGTTGCGTTGTAACGATGAAACAATTTAATAATAACAACAATGGATTTAATTAAAATTGCAGAAGAAGCATTTGCTACCGGAAAACAGCACCCGAGCTTCAAAGCAGGAGACACTGTAACAGTGGCATATCGTATTATCGAGGGTAACAAAGAACGTGTACAGTTGTACCGTGGTGTTGTTATCAAAATCGCCGGTCACGGAGACAAAAAACGTTTTACTGTACGTAAAATGTCAGGAACTATAGGCGTAGAAAGAATTTTCCCAATCGAATCACCGGCTATCGATAGCATCGAAGTGAACAAGGTAGGTAAAGTTCGTCGCGCTAAATTGTACTACCTGCGTGCTCTTACTGGTAAGAAAGCTAGAATCAAAGAAAAAAGAGTTAACGGCTAAGCCGAACTTTTCGATTCGAAATAAAAAAGGGAACTTCATTCATTATGAGGTTCCCTTTTTTATTGCTACCATCCTCTAAACAATCCTATTTCTTCAATTTACTGACCGTATGATTATTCAATTCCGCACGGCTTTGTTTCTCCTGACATATAAAAATAACAAATAAGGTTTTTAATATTGTGTTATTTTTCTTGTTGATGCAACATTTTATATTTTATACGTTTGTCTATCAGCCACATGAGTACCCAGTAGAAGGGTAATATAATGGGATAAAATATTATTATCAATGCAATATATCCATGTCTTTGCGAAGCGTCTTTGCCAATAACAAAATCTATTATTGAGTAGGAGTAAATGAAAAAGAGCAAAATAAAGAATGGAACCAAAATACTTCCCAGAATGACTACCCATGAGAATCGCTTTTGACGATTACTCTTTCGATAACAGGTTATAAATTTCAAGTGTAGCAGAAATAAGAATATTCCGTACACTGCTGCCAATCCTTCTGGACCAAAGGTTAACAATATTTTAGCATAAGGATTCGGTTCGGGCTTATAAGTCAGTTCCATGAATTCGTCTTGAGGCAACGAATCAAAATGCCATGTGTTGATTTGTTTGATTCCACCCTCTTGGGGCTTTCCAAGGTTACTTGAATAGTCTTTTATCTTTCCTGCTTGTTCAACAGTAATGTCCAGTGTGCCGAAAGATTTCCATTTTTTGGCTGGCGACAGAGAGTAACGAAAGTTGTATTTAGTTATCCAATCAAGACAGTTTCGCCAGGGATATGCAGTGTATTCCACCCGGATACGATGAGTACCTTGCGAGAGTTCGGGCTGGAAGTACTTCATTTCAAAAGAATAATATGTTTCGCTCGTATTATCGTCCCATCGACATTCTATTTTTCTGTTGTTGTCGTCACAACGATCACAACTGTTAGTGAAATCACTGAATATAGAATCAGAAGATTCTTCCCCCTCTTCTTTTTTGAACGGAATATCGAACACTTTTACCGGACGATCATCAAGCCATACGCAAAAGTCGTCTTTATAGTCAACGGCACAAAAAAGGAGAGGAATTTGCTTACCGACTACGTCACTTTTGATCGTGTATTCTACCTTATATTTTGCAGTATGGAAATTCTCGTCTATCTGAATAAAGATACTTTCATGCAGAATATCCACATGCCTGCTCGAAATGGCACTGGCTGCTTTGGTTCCTTCAATGAAAGGTGATGCCATATTGGCTTTTGCAGAATTACAGATAAATAATAACATCAGGGATATAATGAGGACGGTGAATGAGGATATTTTTTTCATGTCGTATTTCTTCTATTCTTAGTATATGCCACAAAAGTACCAAAAATATAGGGTTATTTATTATTAACTTCGTTTTTTGTATCTCAACCGAATAAACACAACCACAGGATAGCATCTAAAAACAAAGCCCCGAAAGTCATAGACTCCCGAGGCTTCATCACCTTTATTATAATAATGATATATTATTCTTTCAAATCTTTCAGTTCCCAAGCCAATGCACTGGCACCCAGTACAGCAGCATCAGAATCCTTCAATTCGGAAACGAGCAATTTCGTCTTACCTTTATAGATATTCAGGATATTATCATCAATGGCCTTCTGAATCGGTTTCATGATATAGTCACCGGACTTAGCCAAGCCACCGAACAATACAATGGCTTCAGGGCTGGAGAATGCAATAGCATCCGCCAAAGCTTCACCCAAGATATTACCTGTAAATTCGAAGATCTCCTGTGCCAATTTATCACCTTGTACAGCTGCATCATATACATCTTTTGAAGTAATGTTTTCTGCAGGAATGTTACGAAGCAAGCTGGCATCCGTACGAGCGGCAAGGAATTCGCGAGCTGTGCGAGCTACACCGGTAGCCGAACAGTAAGTTTCCAGACATCCCTTACGTCCACAACCGCAAAGACGACCATCGCGACGAGCGATCACGTGTCCTAATTCGCCTGCAAAACCGTCATGTCCATATACCATCTGGCCGTTGATAACAATACCACTACCCACACCGGTACCCAGTGTAATCATGATAAAGTCTTTCATACCACGGGCAGCGCCATAAGTCATTTCACCGATAGCAGCAGCATTTGCATCGTTTGTCAAAGCAGTGGGGATACCCAGTCTTTCTTCAAACATGGCAGCCAACGGAAGAATTCCTTTCCAAGGCAAGTTCGGAGCAAATTCAATCGTTCCCGTGTAATAGTTACCATTCGGAGCACCGATACCGATACCTCTGATTTTATCAACGCCACCATTAGCAATAATCAATGGAAGCAGGCTTTTACACACTTCATCAGCGTATTCTTCTACTGTAGGATAACCAGATGTTTTGATTGAACTGCTGGCAATAATAGTTCCGCGTGCGTCTACAATTCCAAAGACGGTATTCGTTCCGCCTATGTCAATACCTACTACGTAGGGCTTTTCCATGTTTGAATTCATGATACTTTTATTTAAAAGGGTTAGTTAATCATTAAGTTTACTGCACACAAATTACGTAAAGAAGATTGAGTCTACAAAATGTTTTTCAAAAAAAGTTCAACCTCTTTGCAACTTTTCGTATCTTGCAGCCGTCTAATAGTAGAAAATTATTAGAAAACAGAATCTAAATAAAGAAAATTGTGATACAACTAACAAACGTCAACAAGACCTACAACAACGGAGCGCCTCTCCATGTACTTAAAGGTATCAATCTCAATATCGAACAGGGAGAATTTGTTTCCATCATGGGAGCATCCGGGTCTGGGAAATCAACTTTACTCAATATATTGGGAATTCTCGACAACTACGACACCGGAGAGTATTATCTGAATAACGTACTCATCAAGAACTTAAGCGAAACCAAAGCTGCCGAATACCGGAACCGCATGATCGGATTTATCTTCCAGTCATTCAATCTGATTTCCTTTAAAGATGCCGTAGAGAATGTAGCACTTCCTTTATTTTATCAAGGGATAAGCCGCAAGAAGCGAAATGCACTTGCCTTGGAATATCTCGACCGTCTGGGTTTAAAAGACTGGGCACATCACATGCCCAACGAAATGAGTGGCGGTCAGAAACAACGTGTAGCAATCGCACGGGCTTTAATCACCCAACCGCAAATCATTCTGGCAGATGAGCCTACGGGAGCTTTGGACAGTAAAACTTCCGTGGAAGTGATGCAAATTCTGAAAGATCTTCATAAACTGGGAATGACAATTGTGGTTGTCACCCACGAAAGCGGAGTTGCCAACCAAACAGACAAGATTATACACATCAAAGACGGGGTTATCGAACGCATTGAAGATAATATCGACCACGATGCCTCTCCGTTCGGCAAAGACGGTTTCATGAAATAAGTATTAAGTAATAAGTATTAAGTATTAATTCCATACGGTCGCAGCGCAGCCTAATACTTAATACCTAATACTTAATACCTACTTATCACCTAATACTTAAAAAAATGATTGATATTTGGCAAGAAATATACAGTACCATCAAGCGTAACAAGCTAAGGACTTTTCTCACAGGATTTGCTGTGGCATGGGGTATCTTTATGCTGATCGTCCTGTTAGGCGCAGGCAACGGATTGATCCATGCATTCGAGCAATCGGCTTCCGAACGTGCCATGAACTCCATCAAGATTTTTCCGGGATGGACCAGCAAATCATACGATGGACTGAAAGAAGGAAGACGAGTGCAACTGGATAATAAAGACGTGGACGCTACCGACCATTATTTTCCGGACCATGTCATTAAAGCCGGGGCAACTGTGTGGCAAGGAGGTATTAACTTAAGTTTCGGACAAGAATACGTCAGTTTGAATCTTTCCGGCGTATATCCCAACCATACGGAAGTAGAAGTGGTGAAACTCTTCAAAGGACGTTTCATCAATGAAATTGATATTAAAGAGCGCCGGAAAGTAATTGTGCTCCATAAAAAGACAGCAGAGATTCTTTTCGATAAAACGCATACCGAGCCTATCGGGCAGTTTGTCAATGCCGGAAATGTGGTTTATCAGGTAGTAGGGCTGTATAATGATAAAGGAGACAGCGGAGACAGCGATGCTTACATCCCCTTCACCACCCTGCAAACGATTTACAACAAAGGAGACAAGTTGAATAACCTTGTCATGACTACCAAAAACCTGGAAACGATAGAAGCGAATGAAGCATTTGAAGCTCATTACCGCAAGGTGCTGGGGGCTAATCATCGCTTTGACCCGACAGACCATAGTGCTATCTGGATTTGGAACCGGTTTACCAACTACTTGCAACAGCAGCAAGGCTCGAACATGCTACGCATCGCTATCTGGGTGATCGGTATCTTCACACTGTTAAGCGGGATTGTAGGAGTGTCCAACATTATGCTGATTACCGTAAAAGAACGTACCCGTGAATTCGGTATCCGCAAAGCTCTGGGTGCCAAGCCGCTTTCTATTCTCTGGTTGATTATCGTAGAGAGTGTCACCATTACCACGATATTCGGATATATAGGTATGGTGGCGGGTATCGGAGTGACCGAATGGATGAATAACGCCTTTGGCAATCAGACAATGGATACCGGAATGTGGACGGAAACTGTTTTCCTGAATCCGACAGTAGATATAAGAATCGCCATACAGGCTACACTCACATTAATAATAGCTGGTACGTTAGCCGGATTATTTCCTGCCCGAAAAGCAGTCAGCATCCGACCAATCGAAGCACTTAGAGCAGATTAAGACTATGAGAATAGATATGGATACTTGTGAGGAAATCCTCATTACCATTACAAGAAATAAAACGAGAAGCCTGCTGACTGCATTCGGTGTTTTCTGGGGAATCTTTATGCTCGTCGCCCTGATCGGCGGCGGACAAGGACTGGAAGGCATGATGAAAAAGAACTTTGAAGGATTCGCAACCAACTCCGGCTTCCTTGCCGCACAGAAAACGGGCGAAGCTTACAAAGGATTCCGCAAAGGTAGATGGTGGAATCTGGAAGCTATCGACATCGAGCGCCTCCGTTCGCAAGTCAAAGATGTGGAGGTCATTACTCCTTCCATTGCCCGTTGGGGTTCCAAAGCTGTATACGAAGATAAGAAATACGATTGCAGCGTGAAAGGATTATATCCGGACTATCTCCACATCGAATCACAGGAAATGGCGTACGGCAGGTTTATCAACGAAGTGGATATACAGGAAGCGCGTAAAGTGTGCGTGATTGGAAAGCGTATCTATGAAAGCCTGTTCAAACCGGGAGAGGACCCTTGCGGAAAATACATACGTGTGGACGGAATTTATTATCAGGTGATTGGCATGTCTTCCTCCGAAGGGGATATGAACATACAGGGACGGGCTTCGGAAGCTGTCACCCTGCCTTTCACCACGATGCAGCAAACGTATAACTTAGGGGGACGGATCGACGTCATCTGCTTCACCGTGAAGCATGGAATCAAAGTGTCCGATGTACAACCGGAAATGGAGCAGATTATTAAAGCTGCGCATTATATCGCGCCTAACGACAAACAGGCACTTATGTACCTGAATGCGGAAGCAATGTTCTCGATGGTAGACAATCTGTTTACCGGTATCAACATACTGGTTTGGATGGTAGGATTGGGGACTCTGCTGGCAGGTGCCATCGGCGTATCTAATATTATGATGGTAACCGTGAAAGAACGTACCACCGAAATTGGTATCCGCCGGGCAATCGGCGCACGCCCCAAAGATATTCTGCAACAGATTCTATCGGAAAGTATGGTGCTTACTACCATTGCAGGAATGTGTGGAATCTCTTTTGCCGTCATGGTGTTGCAACTGGTAGAGATGGGAGCAAACGCCGACGGAGGAGACGTCCGTTTTCAGGTTACCTTCGGACTGGCAATCGGCACTTGTGCTCTTCTGATCGCACTGGGAATGTTGGCAGGTCTGGCACCTGCTTATCGGGCTATGGCTATCAAACCGATTGAAGCTATCCGCGACGAATAAAGAGGTGCGAGGGATTTCAATTATTAATCGTAAACAATAAAAATATAAATAAAGTCATGAAAAAGTATCTGAAAATCACATTATTGGTAGTCATTGCTATCATTCTTGTCGGAACATTCGTATTCCTTTATCAGAAGTCTAAACCCAAGGTAATCACTTACGAAATAGTAAAACCGGAAGTCACTGATCTCCAAAAGACTACAGTAGCTACCGGAAAGGTGGAACCGAGAGACGAAATTTTAATCAAACCGCAGATTTCGGGTATTATCGACGAAGTGTACAAAGAAGCCGGACAAGCTGTGAAGAAAGGGGAAGTGATCGCCAAAGTAAAAGTAATCCCTGAACTCGGTCAACTGAATTCTGCGGAAAGTCGTGTGCGCCTGGCAGAGATTAATGCAACACAGGCAGAAACGGATTTTGCCCGTGTAAAGAAGTTGTACGAAGATCAACTGATTAGCCGGGAAGAATATGAGAAAAGTGAAGTAGCCTTGAAACAGGCTCGTGAAGAGAGACAGACGGCTAAAGATAATCTGGAAATCGTAAAAGAAGGGATTACCAAAAACAGTGCATCGTTCAGTAGTACGATGATTCGTTCTACCATTGACGGGTTGATTTTGGATGTACCTGTAAAAGCCGGTAACTCTGTGATTATGAGTAACACGTTCAATGATGGAACCACGATTGCTACGGTAGCCAATATGAACGACATGATTTTCCGTGGTAATATTGATGAAACGGAAGTGGGACGTATCCATGAACAGATGCCGATCAAACTGACAATCGGAGCTTTGCAGAATCTGACTTTCAACGCCATTCTGGAATATATCTCTCCGAAAGGGGTAGAAACCAATGGTGCCAACCAATTTGAAATCAAGGCTGCAATTACCATTCCGGATTCCGTTCAGATTCGTTCCGGATATTCGGCTAATGCGGAAATCGTGTTGCAAAGGGCAAATCAAGTATTGGCAGTACCCGAAAGCACTATTGAGTTTAATGGCGACTCTACATTTGTGTACATCATGACAGATTCAGTGCCCGAACAAAAGTTCCAGCGTACGCAGGTGACTGCCGGTATGAGTGATGGAATCAAGATAGAAATCAAGAAAGGAATAACTGCACAGGATAAAATACGGGGTGCAGAGAAAAAAGACAAATAATTGAATTCAATGAAAATAATTCGTAAAACCATATCAGCCCTTCTGCTTGCCGGAATCGGAATCACTTCTATCCAAGCGCAGAACAACTCTCCGCAAGCATGGACATTGCGGCAATGTATCGACTATGCTATCGAGCATAATATAGAAATTCGTCAATCGGCCAACAGTGTTGAAGCTAATAAAGTGAGTGTAAACACTAGCAAATGGACACGTCTTCCGAATTTGAGCGGTAGCGCCAGCCAAAACTGGAGTTGGGGACGTACTGCTTCTCCGATAGATAACTCGTATAGTGACATTAACAGTGCCAATACCAGTTTCAGCTTGGGAACCAATGTACCTATATTTACCGGTTTGCAGTTATCCAACCAATATTCACTTGCCAAGTTGGATTTAAAAGCCGCTATAGAAGATTTGAATAAAGCCAAAGAAGACATTGCAATCAATGTCACTTCCGCTTATTTGCAGGTTTTATTCAACCAAGAATTAAGTAAGGTTGCTCATAATCAGGTAGATTTAAGCAAAGACCAGCTAAAGCGCATCCAAGGGCTTCACGGAGTAGGTAAAGCATCTCCTTCTGAAGTGGCCGAAGCACAAGCCCGTGTCGCACAGGACGAAATGACTGCTGTACAATCAGACAATACGTACAAGTTATCATTATTAGACCTCACCCAACTTTTGGAATTACCTACGCCTGAAGGATTCGTGCTCGAAAGTCCTAAGGAAGAACTAGAGTTCGAATCTCTCACCCCACCGGATGATATATATACACAGGCTCTTGCTTACAAACCAAGTATTAAGGCTGCAGAATACCGTTTACAAGGTAGTCTTAATAGCATTCGTATTGCTCAAAGTGCATTCTATCCACAACTCTCTTTCAGCGCCGGTTTGGGTAGCAATTATTATACGGTGAGCGGAAGATCAGAAAACAGCTTCGGCAGTCAGATAAAGAACAACCTAAATAAGTATATAGGATTCAATTTGAGCGTTCCGATCTTTAATCGTTTTTCTACACGAAACCGAGTACGCACCGCTCGTTTACAACAAATAGACTTATCTTTGAGATTGGATAACGCAAAGAAAGTACTCTACAAAGAGATTCAGCAGGCTTGGTATAATGCTCTAGCTGCTGAAAGCAAGTACAACTCCAGTGAAGTGGCAGTGAAAGCCAACGAGGAGTCTTTCCGCCTGATGAGTGAGAAATTCAATAACGGCAAAGCTACCTTTGTAGAATATAATGAAGCCAAACTTAATCTGACGAAAGCTCTTTCGGATAAGTTGCAAGCTAAATACGACTATCTGTTCCGGACTAAAATTCTGGATTTCTACAAAGGACAGATCATTGAATAAAAAGAAATATATTTGAGTTTAGTATAGTAGTTCCTTCAAACATATCCGTTGGTTCATTCGTTATTATAGAAAGAACTAACGGATATGAAGTATTTTATCATCATAGTGATCGTAGTGATTAGTAATACATTTTTAGGAGTTGCTAAACCAATGAAAAATCAAGCAGAAATCTATTTTGCAGGAGGATGCTTCTGGGGAACAGAACATTTCCTGAAACAAATTCGAGGAGTAGAAAGTACTCAAGTAGGATATGCCAACAGTAATGTTGCCAACCCGAGTTATGAACAGGTCTGTTCAGGAAAAACCAATGCTGCGGAAACAGTAAAGGTGGTTTATGATCCTAAAACGGTAGATTTAAATTTGCTGCTCGATCTGTATTTCAAGACAATTGATCCTACCAGCCTCAACCGTCAGGGTAATGACCGGGGAACACAGTATAGAACCGGAATTTATTATGTAGATAAAGAAGATCTTCCTATCATTAACCAGGCTATTAAACTATTGTCTGCACAATATAAGACTCCTATCGCTATAGAAGTAAAGCCATTGACTAATTTCTATCCGGCAGAGACTTACCATCAGGACTATCTGGATAAAAATCCGGGAGGATACTGCCATATCAATCCTGCTTTATTTGAAATGGCACGCAAAGCCAATGCACCGAAAACAAAAGTGTATCAAAAACCGGATGACTCAACCCTCCGCAAGAAACTGTCGGCGGAACAATATGCAGTAACCCAGAAGAATGCCACCGAACCGGCCTTCCACAATGAATACTGGAATGAGCATCGCCCAGGCATTTATGTTGATATTACCACCGGAGAGCCTTTGTTTGTTTCTACCGACAAGTTCGATTCGGGTTGCGGGTGGCCTAGCTTTTCCCAGCCGATTCAAAAAGATATCATCGCAGAGAAGAAAGATACTTCGCATGGCATGATACGTACGGAAGTACGCAGTAAAACCGGAGATGCACATCTGGGACATGTATTCACAGATGGTCCGAAAGAGAAAGGCGGATTACGTTATTGCATCAATAGCGCCTCCCTTCGTTTTATCCCGAAAGAGAAAATGAAAGAGGAAGGTTATGGAGAATATTTGCCGCTCGTTAAATAGGCACCGCACCGGAAAGTAATACAAATCAATATAAGCTGTTTATCAGATAAACAGAACGGTGGATTTCCTCATAGGGCAATCCACCGTTTTTAATGCAGTTAAATTAAGAGAGAGAAGGAGTTTCACAACTCCTAATTTATTTTTATCTGCTGGCAGTCAACAGAGTTGCTTCATTCGTTGCCGGAGTAGCCACGTTCATAGCCCAGTTCACACTAGATTCTTCAATCCATTTATCATTCCATTTATAGTTCATATAAGCTACCGGCATATTAGCGTCGTTCAATTCGTACACGCTCTTTTCAACAGCCGCATCGTAAGCTCTGTGAGAATCATTCCAACGTGCGTATACCAAAGTGATTTCATTAGAAGAATAAGTATAATCAATCTTGAAGTACGGCAGCCATTTGTCAGTGGAAGCATCCCATTTGAAAGCCTCTTTGGTAGCCATTCTCTTTTGATCGTCATAGGTAAAATCATATTTCATGTGGCGATAAAGAGAGCCATCTAATCTGTAAATCACCTTCGATACTACAAGATCACCTACTGTTTCTTCATTAGTAATGAAGTTATTGTTTTGTGCCTTCACTGTTGCATTAGAGATACCTGCAAATACCATAGCAACTAAAACGATCATTCTGAATAATACTGTAGTTTTCATAATTGTATATTTTTTATTTGTTCAACATTCTGTTTTTTTATTCTTCTGTTTATTAGACGGATCAAGTGTCTCAAACGGTTGCAACATTCTGAACTTTTTTCATTTTTCTTCGTTGTCCGCTTGCGACTATAGATATGCAACGAGCGTGCCAAAAAGATAACAAGCTAATAATCAGAATGATTGCAAAACAGAGTGGTGTACGAAAATGAACAGTTGTACGCTTAGAATCGAACAACCAATTAAAAAACGAACAAATAAATAAATTACTGACTAATAATGCTATTGAAAGAATGTTCGAAAGGTTCGTCATACAGTGATTTATATTCCCTGCAGAAGTGTTCATAGGTAGTCTTAGCCATATATTGCTTACGCATGAATACGTATGTGGCACATTTGAGTCTAAGTGCCGCTTCGTTCACGGAGTCGAACCGGAAGATAATATCGGATATTAATAGTTTGGTATCAAAAGCTTCATGCTCATCCAGTAAAGTGGCGTACTTTAATAAAGACTCAATAAGATTGTCTGCTATCCGGCTTTTAAAAGCGTCAAGCCACAGATAGTCACATTCATTCAGCAAGCCCCCCTTAGCAGTCAGTGCTGCAATGATTTTGATTCGTTCAGTTGTCAGGCTATCGGGACGAATCCGCTCCGGAAGACATTCATAGTAATCCACAAAAGCGTTCTTCTCAAATTGCACCCGCCAGTTACCCGAGATCTTGGAAATCGTACACCCGCCAACAGATTCTACCAGCACCCGCAACTTGGAAAGATTAACCGCCCGATTGTTTTTGGCACTTACATCATCTTTATCAAACCACAACATGGTAGTGAGTTCTTCCGACGATATTCCATTCTCCGCCGACCGCAAGATCAGCAAAACAAACAACTCACGCAAAAGCGGAGAGAAACGTTGCGAGACTTCTTCACCATTACGGTCAAAAACCTGTAATCCACCAAACAGATAAACGGCATTATAGCGGGGCAACTTGACCTTTTCTCCTTCATCGCCAAATGAAGTGAGTATTTCAATCCGGTTGCTTGCCTTCAACCTCTTCTGACGCCTACGCCGCCAATGCATCCCCAGAAATACGATCATATCCACCACAATAATCAACAGAATCCAATACCAGGCGGACAGATGTTGTTCTTCCTTTCCAACCGACAACAATTCAGCGTGCCCCTCAAGTAACTTCAAATGAGAACGTTTATCGCCAAGAATATGGAACCGATATCCCCGGTCCGAACGGATACCATGCGACGAAAAGGCATAAGAATGTCCGTTTGCGGATATATAAACGGAGTCTGCCGGAAAATAAACCGAAAAGCCAACCGACATGGTATCGGTTGAGATTGAATCTTCCGGAGAACTGACCTGCACTTTCTCCACCTCCGAATTGCACACCCATAATAATTCGGTACCGGCTTGAGGAGAACGGGAAAGAATCAGATTATATAACTCTTTATCTGTACTTTCAATGCGCATCAGCGACTCAAACACCACTTTATCCTGTCCGGGAAGCATGACTTGCAATGTGATGACACTTCCCTTATCCAAGTAATTAAACTGCTTGGTATCAAGTATCTGATCTGCCTTGACACTCTTAATCTCTTCTGCTGAACGCACAGCACGCAGGGATACAGTGAAAAGGAGGCAGAATATCAATAATATAATCTTTTGCCCTGAAGAATAGAATCCTTGTATATACGATGCCGATAGAAACATTTTAAATACCTGTGTCTGATGAATAGGTCAACAAAAATAAGCTATTTAACTGATGGCTCAAAATTTTGGTCTTACTTAATAGAGTATTTTTGCTCCGGCTGCCGCCATTTTAGCATACTCGTGCGCAACACCTGTCACCTCATACTTATCCCAGTTCAACGAATAACCGCCTTTGGCACTGATACGCTTTGCCTCCGAAAAATAATACTTACCACGCTGATATCTGTTTGCGCCTTGTGCTTCGGCACCGGTTGAAGTGTTCAGTCCGTTACGATCCGTATCTGCCGTACCCAAATGAACAATCAGTTTACGGGCAAGCAACGATGCTACTTGGGAAGAAGTCGCGACATCCGTATTTTTCAGGCCATAAGGATAAGCAACATCCACATCAGGTAGTGTATACCAGCCCGCGTTGGCACTCACTGCCCTGTCGACACGAGTATCGGGCATAAACGTCACATACCGGTGCACAAACTGCGCTCCGGCAGAATGTCCCCACATATCATATTTAGTCCGCGAAGCACCGGTATCTTTCCGGACAGTATCAAAAACAGACTCGATAAGCGAGAATGTCCATTCCGAACGGTCGAGCAGTGTATTTCCCTGAAACATACCGCCTTCGATATACTGTGCAGTAGAGTAAGTCTCCGTAGGAAACTCAAACACAAATACCATCACATTCCTATTGGACGCTTCTGTACGCCATGCATTCAGATAATCAGCAGCATTCCTTTCCAGTCCGGGAAATACAAACAACACCGGCATCTTTTTCATATCCCCGTTGGCAGGGATATGAAAATGTATGCGGACAGGACGATCAGCCAAAGGCGCATATCCGGAATATGTCACGATACCGTCTCCCGGGAGAAACTTGGAGGTTTCTCCCAAAGATTCTGATTCGTCGTCTTTAAAACAACTCGTCATCAATACGGCAATAAGTAAAATCAATAAGTTTGCTACACGCATCATTATCAAAAGAGAATATGAAGATTCAACTTAACCTGAAATTCCTTGGATCCTGCACCCACTAACTGATTGTATGAGGTATATGAACCGGCCAACTGCAACTTGAACGTATTATTATTGAAATATTTAGATGCGCCGAAAGTAATGTTATCCGCCTCACGCAAGACACTCTGCCCCGTCTCTTTCCATTCGGGGTTCACTTTACTATAAGCGACATCCAGTGCCCATAATTTACGGAAAAGATATCCGGCCTGTACATTGAGTCCATTTCCCAAAGCCAAGTAATTGGCTATCTGACGCGGTTTCAATTTTGCACCCTCATCCTTTTCTACATAAAGTCCGTTCAAGCCATTCGCCGTTGCATTGACATACTCTGCCAACAACGAGAAGCCATTCCACTTGAATAGTAAATCGGCCGACAGCTTACGATAGTCGGGATAATCCGCAGCACCTTCTTTATCATACATCTGAAAATCATTATGCCCTTCACCTACCATATTGCTGGCACCGACATTATAACTATATGCCACACCGATAGCCAGTTTAGGAGATTTCTCACGAATAAAGTCATTAAAGACCAACTCATTACCGCTCGTAAAGAAACCCAACGGATAAACAGTGACACGTCCGCCATATTTCAATCCGCCCAAATCCGGATCAGTACTTGAGGAGCCAAATGAATTGCGTCCGTCACCGGAAGTTACAGCAGCGCCTAAATCGAATCCTAACTTGCCAAGTGACAAGCGGCTTTCAACAAATAATCCCAATTCACGCCCTGTGCGGGAGAATGTACGATCCATCAACGAATGTTCACCGAAAGCAAGTCCCTGATCGAGCATCATCATTTGCCGGGTATTAGTAAAGGTCTGTTTCTGTCCGGCACTGATTTTCAATTGTTTCCAGGGAGCATACGAAACCCATGCATCCAATAAAGGATAAGAATCGGCAAAATCAGCTTGCAAGAAGAAGCCCAGTTTCTCATTCAGGAACGAACCTTCCAGGCTCAAATAAGCATGATCGATATCAAATCCATATTCCGACTCTGCGTTCTTTATATCTGTATAGTAACCGGAACCCTGAAGATAACCGCCAAAACGCAGTTTCTGACCGGGTGCTCTCAAGTTCAAGTCAAGCAAACCATCTTTCAGTTGCGGAAATGCCTCGTTTCCAATTGTCTGCGCATACAGACCAGTAGCCAAAATCAAGGAGAAAACTCCTATTATTATCTTTTTCATATCTTGTATTCTATTTATCGTCATTAATTAATCTATTTCATTTTACGATAGACGCCCAGCGTATTATTTACTGCAGCATCAATCACGCGGTAGTTGACGAAACCATTGGCCGATTCCGGTTCCAGCAATACTGTCACAAGGGTAGCCAAAGGTTGGGACATGGAAATACGATAGCTACCGGCCGGAAGAGTAATCGTACGGTTACTGGTATTTGTTACCACGTTCAACGGCAAGATACCAGCCACTAAATCATGACTTTCTACCGCCTTGGTAACGGTATAGCACTCCAGTTCAATCGTTTCCGGAGATGCCAGCCGCTCCAGTTCAACTCCATATTGCTGCAATATTTCGACTGCACGATTTTGGTTCGCATCCAGATAATAGGCAACAGGACGTTGGCGGGTCAATACGACCTCCGATTCGGGAGCAATACGCGCCTCAACAGGCACAGTCACCTCTTTACAGGCAAGCATGTCGATAAAGGTCAACGGATAACCGGAAGCGGCCTTTGAACGGAATGTCACAGCAACATCACCATTATAATAGGCGGATTCGTCCACTGCTTTTCGTATTTGGCCTTCATGTTCAAAAGTAGTACGGGCAAATGACTCTGCCAATTTGTAAACAGTATATACCCTACGCTTATAGGAGGTACGCCCCAGACCGACACCACGTACTTCCATCAGCATGGAGATAGCTCCACGCAAGGCCATGATATTAGTGGAAGAACGGGGTGAGGAACCGCCAATATTGAATATAATTTCTCCACGATTACTTTTGGTAGTGAAATAGGTGTGATGTGTCAGCCCTTCCGCATCGGCCATGCGAATGGCTTCAGGCACATAAAATTCGTCTACAACAGTACGCAATGCCGGAGACACATTCGGGTTGCTGCTCCACAAAAACATAAAGTCGTTAGGGTTGGTAACCAGCAGTCCGTCGGTCACTTCTTCATAAGAAGCGCGGAGTGGTTTATACTCATGGAAGTCAATAAACAAATGAGGTTTGACTGTCAAAGCAACCCGTTGTAAGGTACGTGCTTCCGGAGTTGACAAAAGCGTCTGATCACGGTTCAGGTCTATACCATTGGCAGTGACCCGTTCTCCCTGTTCGCTTCCGTCAATATTTACCGAAGGCATAATATAGAAGTCCATTTTATCAAGCAGAGCAGACAGTTGAGAGTCACAAGTCAGTTGTTTCATAAAATACAGAAGACCTTCGGTGCCAGCAGGCTCATTTCCATGCACACACCCTGTATAGAGGACACGTAATTTATCATTTCCTCCCTTGCTCACTTTTATCATGGGTATTTCACGTCCACGCTGGGTGCGACCAACAATTTGAAGTTTCACTCGTTCCGGATACGTAGTAGCCAGGTCATGTAAGAACGTCATCATCTCACGATATGTGGTGAAGCCGTGTTTCTTGGCAAATGCCGGGGTATCAATATCGACCTGCGGATCCGGGAAAAACTTCGCCGTCACCTTTCCGGTCTGTTGGGCATAGAATGGAAGACCGGACAATAAAAGACAAAGTATTAATAATATTCGTTTCATAGCTTCATCAGAATTTAAATTGGAACAATAGGTTACCTATCCACTCATTGCCATTATAGGTGTATGTACTATCAGGAGTACGGTTTTCACCATTGCTACGAGCCAGTCCGACAGTCAATTGTATCTTGGCAGCATAATTGCGTGTCAGATACTTGGAGACACTGAAATCATAAAAGTTATGCCTGTTGAAATACAGATTATTATTCATATACGAATATTCATCAGGCTTAAGGTATGTATAGCGCAAATCAAAACTCCAAAGACTACGGAGCATATATCCTGCCTGGATATTAAATCCTTGTCCCAACATCATTCGGTTTTTGATGTAAGCTTCTACATTCTGTTCTCCGTTCACGTCAAAGGTGGTAGCGGTGGAACCGTCGTTTCGTACCCGTTTCGTTATAGAAGAAGGAACATATCCCCATGTCTTTGCATATTCGCCCAACATCGAAAATCCGCGATACTTAAAAGCAAAGTCCGCCACCAGTTTAGCATAATCGGGAAGATCTATTTCATCACGGTCATTCATATAAAGAATATCTCCGTTACTGCGCCCGCCACGACGGTCGGATGTACCGTCCGCATAGCTATATGCAACACCGACACTCAACTTCGGAGTCAGTTCGTAAGCCATATCCCCTTCTCTGCTTCCTCCCATCGAACGGAAAGCTCCAAAAGGAAGGTAATTCAACCGGCCGCCATACTTCAATCCACCATAACGCTTTCCTTCCGAGATCGGACCGGAACCATCGGTGATAGCAATGGAAGGACGTAAAAGTCCTTTGCTGCCTAGCCGGAAAGAACTTTCGGCAAAAACACCCAATTCACGAATCGTGCTAAATGCAGAAGTTATTTTACTACGTTCACCAAACTGTAACGTGTGAGAACTCATCTGCAATTCATAGTTATCCGTAGGAGTGGAACGCTGCCCAAACGAAATGACAAGTTTAGAGCCCCAAGGGCGATAGGCAGCATAGGCATCCATCAATAACGACCCGGAGTCATCATCCGTCTCACTACCTTTCACCAAGTCGAGTCCCAACCGGAAACGCAATTTATCGTGATAGACACTTCCATCAAAACGTACACGGGCACGACGCACACGAAAACGGTTGTACATCTGATCCACATCTTCAAAGCGACGGCTTTCTACCGATGTTTGTACCATCCCGCTGACCGTCAGTTTATTGCCGCCTTGTGTTGTGAATCTTAAGCCATCCCCCATTTTATAGCGATGGAGGACTACTTTATTGTCGATATCTGATAAACTTTCATCGCTGGCTTCCACTATTTCGGCGTCATCACTACCTTCGTCTGTCTGTGCCATTACCGGAAGGAGCAAGAATAGCCCTATCAGGAATAATAGATATTTTTTCATATCCATGTTGTTTTAGTATTACATTTCAAAATTTCCCTTACGCATCACGACACCTTCGTGCATCATTTCCGCACCACGGGCATAGACACCTTGCAGTTTCCAATTGTCATCAAACAGCGTTATATCCGCATCCCATCCTTCCCGAAGTTCTCCTTTTCCTTTCAGCTTCATTGTACGGGCAGGGTTGGAAGTTATCAGGCGGAAAGCATCCGAAGGAGCAATGCCTCCGTCCACAATCAGCCGGATCACTTGCTCTAGGTTTCGATGTAACGGCGCCACAGTATAACTATCCTCACCGGTTATCGGATCCTTACGACGTACGCCGGCATTACCATCCGATGAGAAAGTCATACGGTCAATAGATACTCCGGCATTCAATCCCTCCAGTACACTTTCATAAGGTTCACAATATTTTGTTCCTCCTGTGGAAATATCAATCATTCCCCCCATACGGGCAAATTCAATTCCTTGCAAGAATAAATCGTGTGTACGTCCCATGTGAGTAGGAGAAATATAGCTGATTAATGAAGGATACTCCCGTGCTATCTCTAACAATAGCTCAATTCCTCCGGGCAAAGCTCCCAAATGCACATGCATCACTCCGCCTTTGGCAGAAGTAAAACCTCCCAAGCGTACTTGCTGAATGATACGCATCAATTCGGTTTTAGTAGGATAGGAACTACGGTCGTCACTGATTGCTATCTTACAGCCAATCACTTTATCAATGAAAATCAAATCGTTGGCAATGCTATCTGTCAATGTGGGAGTGGGCAGGCCATAGTAACCGGTAAGCATACAAGCGGATATACCGTCCATGCACAGTGCTTTCGTTTTGGCATACAGTGCCGGTAATTGTTTCACGAAACCATCGGTTCCCAACAGTCCGACTACCGTAGTCGTTCCACAAGCCAGTAAACGGCTTAACGGTACTTCAGGGGCCAAAGAAAAGTAGCCGGTTTGTCCGCCTCCGCCAATGATATGTACGTGCTGGTCTATACAGCCGGGAGCAGCATTCATGCCTGCCCCATCGATCACTTCCACCTCTAATCCCCGAATATCGATATGGGGTGCGATACAAGCAATCTTTTCACCACAAATAAGCAGGTCGTTCATCCCCCTGTCTTCAGGAGCATAAAGATGTATATTTTGAATCAGTTTGAACATCATAATCAGTATTACTTGTTAGATAAAAAAGTGAATAACTATCATTACAATCAGTGTAATTGTCAGCGGAATGATATTGCGTTTGGCCAAATCGGTAGCCGACACGCCGGCAATCTCCGAGATAGCAATAATGACACCGGCAATAGGTGATGCCGCCCGTCCCATGCTCGATGCTAATTGCATAGGTAATATCATATCTACGGGAGTCATACCGACTTTGGTAGCAATTGACGGAACCAGCGGACCAAACGAGAAGAACGAAGCATTTCCACTTCCCATCAGGATAGCAGCCAGGAAAAGAATCAGGATAATGACAATCGAAACCAAAATGCCAGAGAATCCCAGACTGGTACATCCTTCAACCAACGCATCAATAAAGCCAAGGCTAATTAACCCCTTAGAGAAGATTTCTGCCGCAACAATCAGTGTCACCACATTGGTAAATACCTTACCCATCCCTTCCCAGAATGATTTCATAGTCATAAAAACAGCTTTAAAAGAACGAAGACGTATCAACTCAAACAACATGGAAACTGCCAGAGAGACAAACATAGCCGTAGTGGTATCCAATTCAATCGGAGGGTCGAACAGGTGTACATATTTCGAAAAGATGATTAACAGGAATAACGGCAACACTGGCAGAATCGCATAAATCAATGGAATATCCACCTTGAAATCTTTTGTATCCATCATTTCTGGTTGCGTACGTCCTGACTGGCGATCCTTGCGGTCAAAATAACGATTGGTGAGATAGTAAACAATCATTAGCAAAATAGTAAGCGGAATGGCCAGCGGAAGCTGGTGTTCAACAAAGTACAGCATATTATTTTGACCGACAAGTTCCGCCGCCCGGGCGGTATTGGCCGAACCGGGACCCATATCAAAAATAGTGCAGGCAGAAATAACCGATACTGCCGTCAGACGACTCACTCCCAAACCTACCAAAATAGGAAAGATAGAAGCAACCAGCAACAAACCAAGTCCTGTTGCGCTCGGTGTACAAATGAAAAGCATCTGTCCGATAGGGATTACAATGGAAGCAGCGATATAGGGAAACTTCTTGAAAATAGCCAGCGGTTGCATAGACACATATACCAATGCATCACTAGCCTTGATCTTTTTCATGTAAGCTACATAACCTCCAATAGTCATAATCATCAAACCAACACGAAGCATGTTCGATGAAAAAGTTTCTTTTATAATCCGAAAGAGGTCGAAAACCGGCGTCCCCGTTGTTTCGGTCAGACTTAGCGAATGCATACCAAGCAACATGCTAAGTGCTAACATCAAAATCCCGGCTACCATCAATACTCCTTGCGGGTTATTCTTTTTCATTAGCCAATAAGCTACCAATACAATTACCTGTAAGGCTATAAATGCACCTATATATATCATCATAGTATTCTTTATTTGAATTATTCTGCTTCTACACCTTTGTTTTTAGTAGTAGTCAAATTATTAAATATTGCGCTCGGAATCTTGAAGTTTGCACCAGGATTGCCACTTAAGTCGAGTTCTGTCAATTTAACCAGATTCGAAACATTGATTTCTGTCAATTTATTATTTTTCAGATTAAGAGTTTCCAGATTGGGGGTATATGAGAGATTAATGGTCGAAAGCGTACCATATCCACTTTTCGTACTACCATTACAATTCAAAATACGCAACTTAGGGTTACCACTCAAATCCAATGAACCGACTCCTGCCGTATTCACTTGTAGGACCTCTAAATTACTAAGTCCAGTAAGCGGAAGTGCCTCGGTAAACTTATTTGAGGTGGCAGTAAATTCAACCAGTCCTGTAAAGAACTGCAAGCCATCTACAGAAGCTATAGGGGTCTCTGCCGTTTCAAGACCGGCTGTAACCAACTCACTGGTAGCGGCTGATGTTTTCGCTACATTTACCGCCGTAACAGTAGCCGCCATCGTCTTATCCAACTGATATTCATTGCCCTCTTTCACAACCAGCCCTTGTGGCAATTTACCAGCATCTGTTGAAAGATAATAAAGATACTCTCCAAAAGCCTTATCCGGGATTGTGAACAATTCACCGTCTTCACCTCCTCCACCTTCGGAATCAGCCACCACTCCGACAGCAGTAGTCAACTGGGTCATTAAATCCTCCGGAATAGCAAAAGGAGCAGCCGGGTTATTGCTCAAATCAAGTTCTTTCAATGCTGCATAGTTTGAAGGAAGAATAAAGCCATTCTCCTGAAGATTTTGGTTCTTTAAATAAATATGTTCTATCACATTATTATTTGCAAAGCTAATTGTAGAAAGTTTGGTAGATGTATCACCGGCCGAATTTCCACCATAGCGAAAGCGAATAAGTTTTGTATTCTGCGACAAGTCCAGTGCTGCAACAGAGTTATTATTCATCTCAACCGTTTCCAGCTCGGTCAATGCAGTCAGATCCATACGCTCCACCGAATTGGAAGTAATCTTCAATGTCTTTAGAGCGGTAAAGAACTGCAAACCGTCCATATCTACAATCTTCACTGCAGCTGTAGCCAATCCCGCATTCTCCAGTTTAGCTATCTGCGCATCGTTTTTTACCAGATAGAGATTTTCTACGGTAGCAGCCTTTTGGGTGTTCAGGTAGAATTTGCCATTTTCCGCAACAGCCATTTCATAAGGAAGCTTGTTTTCGTCTGTACGGCTACAGTTATAAACAAGGTATTCTCCCAACGCACGATCTTTAATTTCATAAAGGTCTTGCTCACCACCTCCCTGTATATCTTCCACATCATTAGTGGTACAAGATGAGAGTCCTCCAAGCAATAATGCCATGCAAAACATTGCAGTAGTCATCGGTTTGTTCATTCGCATCATAATTTCAAAAGTATTGGTTTTGAGCGTAAAAGTAACATTAACGAGTAAACGAAAAGATTAATACAGACCTTAACAAAAGATTAATATTGCAAATAAAGCGCCTTTTTTTGTATTTTCTTCTCTCTACTGATGAATATAACTCTAAAAATGGGAAAATACTCCGCTTGTTGCCCAAATTATTATCTACCTTTGCAGCGATTATCATATCAAGAAAAAGAAGATGGAAACGTCCAGCAAAAAAAGAATTATTATTCTATCCGCTACCGGTATCTTGCTTACCGGCCTCATTTGTCTCTTTATATCCCGCAATATTATTTTATGCCATATCGTTGACAAACGGACTACACGTATCGAACAGACATACGGACTGCAGATTCATTATCAGAAGTTACAAATGGAAGGCTGCAATGAGGTGGTCTTACAAGGACTTTCTATTATTCCCAACCGAAGGGATACCCTGCTGACATTGCAATCTGTCAACGTAAAACTAAGTTTTTGGAAGTTGCTAAAAGGAGAAGTCGAAGTACGCAATGTTCTTATGGATGGGCTGGCAATAAACTTTATCAAATATGATTCCCTAGCCAACTATGACTTCCTGTTCCTTAAACGACAACAAGAGACAGAGCCAAAGCCTGCCATAGAGAGCAACTATGCCAACCGCATCGACCGGGTATTGAACCTCATTTACGGCTTTCTGCCCGAAAACGGCCAACTCAACCAAATAAAAATAACCGAACGCAAAGATAGTAACTTCGTTGCGGTCAACATCCCCTCCTTTGTTATTAAGGATAATCATTTTCAATCAACCATTCAGATAAAAGAAGATACACTGCCTCAACAACAATGGAAAGCATCGGGTGAACTGAACAGAAGAGACTATACATTAAAAGCAGCTCTCTTTGCTCCGGAGAAAAAGAAAATCTCACTACCTTATATTACCCGCCGTTTTGGAGCAGAAGTCACTTTCGACACATTATCTTATAGCATGACTAAAGATAAACGTGCGACCGATCAACTGCTCCTCAAAGGAAAAGCGAGAGTGAACGGACTGGACGTATTTCATAAAGCCCTCTCTCCTGAAATCATTCATCTCGATCGCGGACAACTCTGTTACGAGATGAATATAAACGGACACTCACTTGAATTGGACAGTACCACCATTGTTGACTTCAACAAACTCCAGTTTCATCCTTATTTACGTGCCGAGAAGGAGAAGGGAAACTGGCATTTCACTGCAGCAGTCAACAAATCCTGGTTTCCGGCAGATGATCTGTTCAGCTCTCTGCCGAAAGGATTATTCAGTAACCTGGAAGGTATAAAGACAAGTGGTGAGCTGGCTTATCATTTTCTGTTAGACATTGATTTTGCGCAACTGGATAGTCTCAAACTGGAATCTGAATTGAAAGAAAAAGATTTCCATATCATAAGCTACGGAGCTACTTCACTCTCCAAGATGTCCGGTGAATTCATTTATACAGCTTATGAGAACGGAGTGCCGGTACGAACCTTCCCTATCGGCCCTTCATGCAATCACTTTACACCCTTAGACAGCATTTCCCCCATTCTAAGGATGTCTGTCATGCAAAGCGAAGACGGAGCATTCTTTTATCATCGCGGTTTCCTGCCCGACGCCTTACGGGAAGCACTGATTTACGACCTGCAAGTGAAACGCTTTGCACGCGGAGGAAGTACGATCACCATGCAACTGGTAAAGAATGTATTCCTGAACCGTAACAAGAACTTTGCGCGTAAACTGGAAGAAGCATTGATTGTGTGGTTGATAGAGAATGAAAGATTGACTTCCAAAGAACGTATGTACGAAGTATATCTGAATATTGTAGAATGGGGACCACTCGTTTATGGTATTCAGGAAGCGTCTGCTTATTATTTCAAAAAACGCCCTTCGCAACTGACCACGGAAGAAAGTATTTTCCTGGCTTCCATTATCCCGAAACCCAAGCATTTCCGCAGTTCTTTTGCAGAAGGCGGACAATTAAAGGAGAATATGGAAGGTTACTACAAACTGATTGCAAAACGTCTTGCACAGCAAGGAGTAATAAGTGAAATCGAGGCGGATAGTATCCGCCCCGACATCCAAGTTACGGGCGACGCCCGGAATAGTCTAGCCGGTGAAAAACCGGAGTCTAGTTCTCCTACCGCTGAGGAGCAATGAGATTGATATAAATAATAAAGGAATAGGTTATCTTCTTGAACTGCTGTTTCTTTCAGAAGAACGGGAAGAGCTTTGAGTGCTATTACTTCTCGTACTTCCGGAAGAAGAGCGTCTTTCTGTTTGTCCGCTGGAAACATTGCTCCGGGTAGAGCTACCGCTGCTTCGAGTAGAACTCGAACTACCGCTACTACGGCTAGAGGTAGTACTACTGCTACGGCTGGTAGTATTTTCACTACTGCGACTGGAAGAACTACGACTGGAGCTAGAACTGCCACGATTGGAACTAGAACTGCCACGACCGGAGCTACCACGACTGGAAGAACTATTGTTTCTATCAGAACTGTTATTTCTATTATAGGAACCACTACTATCGTTTCGCCTACTTGAACTTTCCCTTGAGCTGCGACTTGTCTTTCCACTTTCACGGTTGGAACCGCTACTTGTCGAACTTCCGCTTGTCGGTCTGCGATTAGAGCTTGAAGAACCGGAACTTGTTTCCGGACGGGGACGAGTCGACGTACCAGGTCGCGTTGTCGTTCCGGGACGAGACGTATCAGGACGAGTAGATGTGCTTGGACGAGACGTTCCGGGACGTGTTGTTGATGAACCCGGACGGGAAGAATTACCCGGACGTGTCGGTGCATTATGCGGACGAGTGGAAGTATTCGGACGGAACCGGACAGAACCAAAGTCCGAACGACGATAAGAGTGATATACTCTCTGATCTCTCACCCGGTGCGGTGCAGAGTAATGGTTGAAATTAGTATATCTTCCCCGATAGTAGCTTGTATGGTGAAAGTGTGGACGATAATGCGCTCCACAATAAGTACGGTAATGATAAGGCACACCAAAATAGAACAAGCTACGGTTCGGGTAATTGATGTAAACCCTGAAACTCCATTTCCCTCCGGTTACATAAATCGGCCGATAGAAATACTCGGCACCGAGAAACCGACGATACTGCGCATCACTCAATACCCAGCGAAGATCGTCGTTACGGATATCCAAAGCTTCATAATAATCATCCAATGCCCATTCGTAACCACGTGCTACGTAATCCATTATATTACGGACAGAATAAATAAAGTCGTAATTAATCTCATACGCATCATTATATTGCTGTGTACTCAAACTCAATTCATACGCCATCTTATCGGTAAGAAAACGTGTCTCCTTACGTACCTTGCTGGTGCTCATTCCAGCCATTACGGTCATATTGGCAGTCAGACCGACCGCAAAGAGTAAAAAAAGTATTCGTTTCATAATTCAATCTCCTATCATTTATTATTCCGATAATATTCCTCAATAAACATGCGTAACATATCTCTATAACCGTACAGTTAATAGTATCAACGCCGACCATACCCTATCACAAAATCATTCATCTTGTCCTTGCTGGAAGTAAATGTCAGGGTATTAATCACTGTAAAGAAAGCTTCTTTATCTACAATGCGGGGATACATTATCTTCATAATTTCCATCCGGTCATCGTCAAATGTATAAAGTTTGGTCAGTTGGAGACATTGGGCAGATGTAAAATCAGAACCGGCCAATGCAGCATTAAGCAACTTTATACGATCATCTTTAAAAGGCTCCTTCTTCATCTCATTATAAAACGTTTGAAAGAGCTGATCGTTCATTACCCTGTTGTAACCATATCCCGGGCGGTGTTCTCCTTGTCCCGGACGATGTCCCCCCTGTCCGGGGCGGTCGGGTCTTTCCGGATGCATGTTATCACGTCCGTCTACCCATATCTCTTTCACTCCCCTACCATCGAAATAAACATAGTCTTTATACAATTTTTCTCCTTTCCATACTCGCTCTCCCGGACGGGTAAAGCGGGTGGCATATACTTCAACAGTATAATGTCCGGGATTCAAATTGGCTATAAAGCAGGTAGTAGTAGGCAAACTGATTTGGTTTCCTCCCAAGTAAACAAGTATCGGAGTATTCCCGCCATCGATACGGATTCCGTTAACAGACTGCGCTTGTAAGGAGAGGGCAGCGAACAGGATACAGAAACTTATTATAATCTTACGCATAGCTTATCTAGTTTTTAATTATTTATATCTTTAATCTGATAGCACAAAAATAGGGTGAGGAAACTCCCTACCCCAATGATTCTCTCTATTCGTATGTAGGGAAATCCCTATTCTGTTTAGGAATCCGCCAAAGCAATGCCATCCTCATGCAAGGTAATCAGACGTTTCTTATACAAGTCGCCCACTCCTTTCTTAAAGGTTTTCTTGCTAACACCAAACGTGTCATAAATATCTTCCGCAGGACTTTTATCATTCAAGTTGATCCGTCCTCCATGCGCTTTGATATAGTCGAGCAGCGTTTTCGAAAAATCGTCAATCTTTTCAAAACCGGGTTTCTGAAGAATCAAATCTACTTTACCATCTTCACGCACCTGTTTCACAAAAGCTTTCATTTCCATCCCTGTCTCCAACGGACAGAATATTTCATTTTCATACAATAAACCGCTATACATATCATCTATAATTGCCTTAAAACCTAAGTCCGTCTTCTGCCAGATAAGAATATTCACCTCTGCTCCCGGAGCATATTCCGGCTTTTCTTTCGACAGATAACGTTCCACTTTTGCTGAAGCCACAATACGGTAACTCTCTTCATCCACATGTGCATGAACCACGTATTTCCGTCCAACCTGCATTTTCATCTTCTGCTCACGGAACGGCACAAACAGGTCTTTCATCAATCCCCAGTTCAGGAAAGCTCCGTATTGATTTACCCAGGAGACTTCCAGACAAGCAAACTGTCCAACCTGCACTAACGGGGTTAGTGTCGTAGCAATCAGCCTCTCATCCATATCCAGGTAAAGAAACACATTCAAAAAATCTCCTATCTTACAATCCTCGGGCACATAGCGGGTAGGCAACAAAATCTCACCTTCTTCCCCACCATCGAGATATACGCCGAAATCGACTTCCTTCACGACTTCAAGCTGGTTGAACTTTCCTAATTCGATGCTCATATTCTTATCTATTATATTATATAAGATACAAAGATAATCTATTTTGAATAGATCCCTCAATCAGTCAGCTATAACTTTTCGTTATCGGGCAAAACTATTTGCAATGAACAATTTGCGTTCTAATATGTTAACTTTGTAGCGACAAAAAGAAAGAGTAAATTATTCACCTTTTTAAACATATAAAATTATGGAATTTCTAACCAACGAGAAACTTACGATTGTGGGAGCTGCCGGAATGATCGGCTCCAACATGGCACAAACAGCCATGATGATGAAACTCACTCCGAATATTTGTCTCTATGATCCATTCGCACCAGCTTTGGAAGGAGTAGCTGAAGAACTGTATCATTGCGGTTTTGAAGGTGTCAACCTTACCTATACTTCCGACATCAAAGAAGCGCTGACCGGAGCTTCTTATATTGTTTCTTCCGGTGGAGCAGCCCGTAAGGCAGGTATGACCCGCGAAGATCTGTTGAAAGGAAATGCAGAGATTGCCGCTCAATTCGGAAAAGACGTTCGTCAATATTGCCCGAACGTAAAACATATCGTTGTCATCTTTAATCCTGCAGACATCACCGGTCTGATTACTTTATTGTATGCAGGTTTGAAACCTTCACAAGTTTCTACATTGGCTGCGTTGGATAGCACCCGCCTGCAAAACGAACTGGTGAAATACTTCCATATCCCCGCTTCCGACATTCAGAATTGCCGTACGTATGGCGGTCATGGAGAACAAATGGCTGTATTTGCATCTACCACCAAAATAAAAGGAGAACCCCTGACCGATTTCATCGGTACTACCCGCCTTCCGTTGACGGAATGGGAAGCACTGAAAGTACGTGTCATCCAGGGTGGAAAACATATCATCGACCTGCGCGGCCGTTCTTCTTTCCAAAGCCCGGCTTATCTGTCTATCGAAATGATTGCTGCTGCTATGGGCGGACAGCCATTCCGCTGGCCTGCCGGAACGTATGTTTCCAATGGCAAATTCGACCATATCATGATGGCGATGGAAACTTCAATTACTAAAGACGGCGTTACTTATAAAGAAATAGCCGGAACTCCTGCCGAACAAGAAGAATTAGAAAAGAGCTACGAACACTTATGTAAACTTCGTGACGAAGTGATTGAAATGGGAATCATCCCAGCCATCAAGGACTGGCATGCATTGAATCCCAATATTGACTAATCAAACAATATTAGCGAAAGCAGAAAGCCGAAACCTGACGATCTTTTTATCGTTCCGGGTTTCGGCCTTTTTTATTTCATTGCCAATGTCATTCCCACGGAAGAACATTCCTGACAAATCCCTTTAAGGACATAATTAATGCTATGCAAAGTAAATCCTTCAGGCAAATCAATCACCGGGATATGGGTACCTTCCAGGCAGAATGTACGATGACATTTCTCACAATAAAAATGCGAATGTAAATCCTGTACCACACAATTGCAAGAGTTGTCGCAAACGGCATACTTCAACGAGCCGCTTCCATCGTCTATGCTATGTATGAGGTGATGAGACAAGAAGAGAGCGATGGTACGGGATATGGTCGATTTATCAACTGTGTCGAGCAATGTTTCGAGGTCAAGCAATGACACTGCACGCTCTGCCTGCATCATCTCTTTTATCACCAAGAGCCTTATTGCAGTTGGCTTAATGTCTCTTCTGACCAGCTTATCCAAATAAATATCTTCTTCCATCTTTCTCCTATTTTATCATTTTCTGTATTCTGACGGCGTTCATAATAGCAAGCAACGCAACGCCTACGTCTGCGAAGACAGCTTCCCAAAGAGTAGCGATTCCACCGGCTCCCAAAATCAATACAAGCAATTTCACTCCAAATGCCAGTGATACATTCTGCCAAATGATTCTTCGTGTCAACTTTCCTACTTTGATAGCTTCGGCTACTTTCGACGGCTGATCTGTCTGTATCACGACATCGGCTGTTTCAATGGCTGCATCACTGCCCAATCCTCCCATAGCAATACCGACATGACTCAAAGCAAGCACCGGTGCGTCATTCATTCCATCGCCGACAAATGCAATCCGGTTTGCCTCATCCTGACGCAATTCTTCCAGGTGTTTCACTTTCCCTTCCGGCAGCAAGTCGCCATAGTCTTTCGATATGCCGAGCTTCTCCGCAAAGTTAGTAACAATACTCTGTTTATCACCGGATAATATCTGTATGTTTTCAATATTTAAAGCTTTTAAGCGGTCAATAGCTACCTTTGCATCTTCTTTCAAGGCATCAGCCAACAACAGATAACCGGCATAACGGTTTCCAACAGCACAGACTACAATGGTATCTGTTATCTTCAACAATTCTTGCGGAAAGGATATATCAAACTTGGACAGTAACCGGCAATTACCAACCAGAACCGGTATTCCGCCTACCGTTGCTTCCAATCCGAAGCCGGCATATTCTTTCGTATCGGTAACGGTTACGCGTTCTATGTTTTGTTCTTTTGCGTAGTTTACAACAGCCTTGGCAATCGGATGTGTGCTATCACTTTCTACCGAAGCAATCAGTTTCACTAATTCTTCTTCCGAAATATCGCCTGCACTTTTACAAGCCTGCACATCAAAGGTTCCTTTTGTCAGGGTTCCTGTTTTATCGAATACCACCGTATTGATTTTGGTGATAGCATCCAGATAATTACCGCCTTTGAATAAAATACCCAATCGGGATGCCGCTCCGATACCACCAAAATAGCCTAATGGAATACTAACCACCAATGCGCATGGACATGAAATCACCAAAAAGACCAAAGCTCTGTATAACCAATCATTAAATGTGAATACAAATGCAGGATTGATAAGTGAATAGACAAATGGAGATAATACAATTAATACGGCCAGTATGATAACAATCGGTGTGTAAACACGGGCAAACTTGCGAATAAACAATTCTGCCGGGGCTTTGCGTTCGGCGGCATTCTGAACAAGTTCCAATATTCGGGCGAGTGCGCTCTTGTCAAAAGGTCTCGTCACTTCAAGTCGGATTACCTTGTCGGTTACAATCATTCCGGCAAGCACTTCCTCCCCTTTCCGAATATTACGAGGCACGCTTTCGCCCGTTAATGCAGCTGTATTAAAGGCGGCAACTTCATTCTGCATGATTCCATCCAATGGCACTCGCTCACCTGCCTTTATTTCTATGATTTCACCGACTTTTATCTTTTTAGGACTTTCAGTAACAAGATTACCCTCTCTAAGTACCAGTGCTTTTTCGGGTCTTACGTCTAATAAGGCTCCGATATTACGTTTGGCTTTATCTACCGCTTTACCCTGAAACAGTTCTCCTACTGTATAAAATAGCATCACGGCTACGCCTTCCGGATATTCGCCAATATAGAAAGCTCCCAAAGTAGCAATAACCATTAGGGTGAACTCACTGAAATAGTCTTTTCCCCTGATGCTTTCCCAGGCTTCTTTCATCACCGGAATTCCTACCGGAAGATAGGCTACGATATACCATATCAAAGAAACATATCCTTCACGGAAGAATGCTAAATCAAGAGCATTCATGATTATTCCACCTGCCAGCAGCAGGAGAGAGAATATCACTTTCCCATATTCATGGAATACCGAAACCTTTGCATCAACCTTTTTTTCTGCTGCGCATGAATGAGCGCCACAACTACAATGTCCCATAACTTTCATTATTTAGTTGATGCAAAGGTAGCAAATGATTTATGCAACAAAGTTGCAAAATCGGTTTTAGCACCTTTCAATGTCAGCAATATCGCAACAGCCATTTCCAAACCGGCACGACTTCTATATCCAACTCATTCCCTGAAATTGTCCTTTCTTCATCCCAAGTAATGATATCGGTCTTTCAACCAGCTGAATCTTACTAATTTCTTGCTGACGCTCGGCTATAATTGCCTTTATTATTCGTTTTTCCATAAAATATGCTCTTTATATTGCACAAATATAGCAAAAACATACTTAATATATTAAGCAAGACTTCTTTTTCTTTCCAACTGTAGCTACTATTTTCTTTAGTTGTCAACTGCTACTTATCCTTTACAGGACGAACTTTGACAGGACAGAAGAAGATTACATATAAATTTGATGATTCTTATTGTCAACCAAAGTTTTTTCCCGATAGTATAATGATTATCACCGGTTTACATGCTGACAATAAGCCATGACAATAGGCTGACAATAAAAAATCAGAACTTTTATTGTCAGCCTGTTCCATTTTATAAGCACCTGAAGGACATCATCGCCTGCAGTAACCATACCATCCACATAGAAAGCAGCTTTTTAAAATGAATCCCCCTATTAAATGAATGTTATATAGCCGGTATCTTTCACTTAACAAGTAGGTATTGTTCCATTAAAGCATCAGTATTGTTAACTCTCCACGGCTGTGACGAGATCTTTCCACAGCCGTGGTAGGAACTCGTCACGGCTGTGGGAAGAAGTCACCACGGCCGTGACAAAGTAAAGATAGCGGTACTTTAGTAGAACTATACTGGCACTCTAGGGCAACTACATAGGCACGTTAATGGAACTATATAGGTAGATATCACTTTGGGAGGCTGTTACTAAAATGCGACGTTACTTCAGAACATGCTTCTAAAGCTATTATTTATCAAGTCATAAAAGGATCATAAGAGATAAAAATAAGGCTGACAGTAAAAGTAGATATATTTTATTGTCAGCCTATTATCAGCATCTATTGTCAGGTGATATAGTATTGATATTCATATACTTGAATATCACCCTGACAGTTTGACAATAAAATTGGTACAAATCAATAGAAACGATCATAAAATTTTTAATTGGGAAGGGTAAAGAATTTATAAAAAGAAAGAAAAAGTTTGCCGTTCCCCTAAGAATAAATATCTTTGTAACCGTGGTTACAGTAACCACAGTTACTAATATAATTCACTGACTATGAGGTTTTATAATAGAGAAGAAGAACTAAAAGAGCTAAAACGAATTCAGCAATTGGCATTTGAGGAAAGTTCAAGAATGACAGTCGTTACCGGTCGCCGTAGAATTGGGAAGACAAGCCTCATTATGAAAGCCGTTGAACAGACTCCCACTGTCTACTTATTTATAGGGCGCAAAAATGAAGCAACCTTGTGCGAAGAATTCATCCCACTTATCGCACAAGCCCTACAAATCTTTGTTCCGACAGAAATCCGAAGTTTCCGAAACTTATTCCAATACCTAATGCAGCTTTCGACACAACGGACTTTCAACCTGGTTATTGATGAATTTCAGGAATTCTATACTATTAATGAATCCATATTCAGCGATATGCAAAATATTTGGGACCAATATCGGAAGTCCTCACACATGAATTTGATTGTCAGTGGTTCCATCTATTCTCTTATGCAAAAAATTTTCCAAGACAACAAAGAGCCACTCTTCGGAAGAGCTGATAACATAATCAAGCTGTCAGCCTTTAGTCTCTCTGTTCTAAAAGAAATCATGCATGAATATGCCCCGACACATTCGAATGATGATCTTTTAGCACTTTATACTTTTACTGGCGGGGTGCCTAAATACGTGGAACTTTTTTGCGACAACCATACGCTTCACGTGGAAAGCATGATCCATTTTATGGCTCGCGATAATTCTCCCTTTACCGAAGAAGGAAAAAATTTGTTGATAGAAGAATTTGGAAAAAATTACGGAACCTACTTTTCTATTTTAAGTGCAATTGCCGGAGGCAGAAATACACAAGCAGAAATTGAGGCAGCACTAGGAGAAAAAAGCGCAGGTGGCTACCTGAAACGTCTGATAGACGATTATAATATTATCATACGCCAACGTCCCATTTTAGCTAAAGAGAGCTCAACAACTGTCCGATATGAAATATGTGATAATTTTATTAGGTTTTGGTTCAATTACTTCGATCGTAACCGTTCATTGATAGAAATTAAAAACTTTGTAGGGCTGCGTAATATCATAAAAGCTGATTATCCAACCTACAGCGGAAAGATATTAGAACTTTACTTCAAACAGAAATTCGCAGAAAGTTATCAATTCCGTGCCATCGGGTCATGGTGGGAAAACAAAGGGAACCAAAACGAAATAGATATTGTTGCACTCGGTCTTGAAAAAAACAAAGCAGTAGTTGCTGAAGTAAAACGCCAACGTAAAAACTTTAAGCCAGAGTTGCTGGAACAGAAAGTTGAACATTTGAAGAAAAAGCTATTGCCTCGTTATACTATTGAAACAATGTGTTTGTCATTGGAAGATATGTAGTACATAGTTAGGCACGGATGACAGGTTTTCTATGAGATCAGTCCCCATCACCTGTATTCCGTGCCCAATTATCATTGTTGGTTTTCTTCCCGATCTGTCCGGATAAACTCCAGGAGTCGTTCTACCGCCTCTTCTTCAGGAATATTCTTTTCTACACACACCTTGCCTTTATAAAGACTGATTTTGCCTCGTCCTGCTCCTACATAACCGTAGTCAGCATCCGCCATCTCACCGGGACCATTCACGATACAGCCCATAATGCCGATCTTCAAGCCTTTCAAATGTGAAGTGGCTGCCTTGATACGGGCAATTGTTTTTTCCAAGTCGTAAAGCGTACGGCCGCAACCGGGACAAGATATGTATTCTGTCTTAGAGGTACGGGTACGTCCGGCCTGCAAGATTCCGAAAGCAGTGGCGTCGACAACGGCATGGCTCAAACTGCCCTGATTGAACAGGAAGATACCATCGCAAAGACCGTCAAAGATCAAGGCTCCCATATCGGCTGCGGATTTTATCTGCAAATTCTCCGCATCATCTTCCGCATAATGCTGGAAGAAGACAACCGGATTCTGCAAACCTTCCGTCATTAGCTGATGCACCAATGCACGGTGCTCACCCAAACGGTTCGGATGGTTGCTTTGAGAGATGATTACCACTTCCGGGTGGTACTTCAAACAGGCTATCACTTCATCTGTTTGGGCCATATAGGGTATAAACAGGAATTTAAGCGCTGCATCACATTCACCCATCAATGGTAGTTGCGCATGATTGAAAGCAGGCCAGGTTCCGGCCTCTCCTTGCCATACGTCCGCATCAAGAATATATTCCACGCCTTCTTCCCGTTGTTCGGGCAAGGCTCTTCCGGCATAAATATAGTCCGGAGTGAATTGCGGATTTACTTCTGTCTTTCCGTCCATGCGGTCGGCAATGACTACGGGCACATGTTCGCCTCCGATATTACGGACCGCTTTTGTCTTCCGGCGTTCAGGAGACAGATAGTTAAATTCAGGCGCCTCCAATCCCGGAATATAAGGATGCTCCTGCCTCAATAGAACATAATCCACCAATTTACGGGCCACCGGAATTTCAGCTTCGGGTGCTTCACTCAAAGATACGCGGATGGTATCGCCCAACCCGTCGCTCAACAATGCTCCGATGCCGAGAGCCGACTTGATACGCCCGTCCTCTCCGTCTCCGGCTTCTGTCACTCCGAGGTGTAATGGGAAAGCCATCCCCTCTTTTTCCATGACGTCCACCAACAGACGAACGGTTTTCACCATTACCACGGTATTGGAGGCTTTGATAGAAATCACCACATCTGTGAAGTTCTCCGCTACACAGATACGAAGGAATTCCATACAGGATTCCACCATTCCTTCGGGAGTATCGCCATAACGGGACATGATACGATCGGACAGAGAGCCATGATTTACTCCGATCCGGATAGCCGTGTGATTCTCTTTACAGATATTCAGGAACGGGACAAACCGGTCATGGATTTTCTGTATTTCCTGCGCATACTCCTCGTCTGTATATTCCAGTTTCTTAAAAGTACGCGCAGCATCTACATAGTTTCCCGGATTGATGCGCACCTTTTCCGCATATTGAGCAGCTACATCCGCCACTTTCGGATTGAAATGCACATCGGCAACCAATGGAACCATATATCCCTGACTGCGTAGTCCGATATTGATATTCATCAGATTCTCCGCTTCCTTGATACCCTGCGTTGTGAGGCGGACATACTCGCCACCTGCATCAACAATACGTTTCGCCTGTTCCACACAAGCCTGTGTGTCCTGCGTAGACGTGTTTGTCATCGACTGGACACGAATAGAATTGGGGCCGCCCAACGGCACAGCCCCAATATTTACTTCTGTGGTTTCTCTTCGAAAATAATTGAATAGATCAACCATTTTGATTTATGATTTATGATTTACGATATATGATTTGATGACTGAAAACACTTTCTGCGCAATATGCAAAGACAACGTGCAAAGACAACATACGATTTACGAAGATATTTCAATCGCCAATCGTAAATTGTCAAATCGTAAATCACATTAGTTTGTTTTATATTCAAACTTAACTTCTTTCAGTTCTTCGTTTGCTTTTACGATTTTCTTTTTCAGTCCTTCTTTGTAAGCAGCAAAAGCTTCTGCCAATTTCTCGTCACTCAATGCCAACATCTGAATGGCAAGGATAGCGGCATTCATCGCTCCGTTTATAGCAACCGTTGCCACAGGAATGCCCGGAGGCATCTGGATGATAGAATAAAGCGCGTCTACACCATCGAGCACGGAGCCTTTTACGGGTACCCCGATCACCGGCAGTGTAGTGTTGGCTGCAATTACACCGGGAAGGGCGGCAGCCATTCCGGCAGCGGCGATAATAACTTTAATGCCACGGTTGCGGGCATTCTTTGCAAACTCTTCCACAGCTTCAGGCGTGCGGTGAGCAGAAAGCGCGTTCATTTCGAACGGTACATGCATATCATTCAGCAGTTGCGCAGCCTTCTCCATAACAGGAAGGTCGGACGTGCTACCCATGATAATACTTACAATTGGAGTCATTTTGATTTACTATTTTACGATTTACTATTTACAATTTAAAGTGAGGTAAGAATTATCCGTTTACCACAGCTTTGTATGCTTCGGCATCCAGCAGGTCCTCAACGGCTTTCAGGTCTGTCGGTTTCACTTTAATCAACCAACCTTCGCCATACGGATCTTTATTAACCAGTTCCGGATTTTCTTCCAATGCTTCATTTTGTTCCATCACTTCACCTGCTACAGGCAGGAAAAGATCGGAAATTGTTTTCACTACTTCGATGGTTCCGAATGTCTCACCGGCTTCCAACGTTTCACCAACAGTCGGTATGTCTACGAACACGATATCACCCAATTGTTCTTGAGCATAATCAGTGATACCTACGTATGCAATGTCTCCTTCAACGCGAATCCATTCGTGTTCGTTCGTGTACTTCAAATTCTGTGGAAAGTTCATAATAATTAGTTTTTAGGATTTATACTGTTTTAAAATAAAAATACTCGAAATAAGATGTTGCTCACCGGATGAAGTACCAAAAGGGCACATATCAAACCAACCGCAAAACCGGAAAGCACCTCACCCAACGTGTGATGTCCCAATACAATTCGTGCAGAACCTAATATACCGGCAATCAATATAAACAGGCATAACCATCCGACCGGATTGTAACCGAACAAAGCACTGAAAGAAACCAGTCCGCCGATCACTCCGCCTATTCCTGCCATGTGTTCACTCAATTTCCATTTCAAATTCACTGCAATGCAGATAATAGATACTACCAAAGAAACGAGGATGATACCTGTCATATACCAAGGTATATTCAGCCGGCGCATCATCAACAGGCAAAACACATACGAGATGATAGTCAGCAGAATCGGTACATAACGTTTCTTGCGCTCACTCAACTCCTGACGGGCAAAGCCATTGATTTTACGAAACAGGAAAATGGTAATGGTAGGTGTCAGTATGGTAAAGCAGTAAACAATTCCCAACACGATCAACTTATATTGTATCGGCATGATACGAAGATAAGAAAACAGGAATAACACCAGAAACGATAAAAACGGAATAGAAAATGGAGTAAAGACCATCGAAGTAGCTCTCGCCACCTGCAACATTGTCTTATCCGCTATGATATGTTCTCTCTCTCTGTCCATCAGCACTAATACTTAATACTTTATACTTAATACTTTATATTCGTTCTCATTTTCGAAGTCGCGCAACCGGAATATTCAACTGCTGACGGTATTTGGCTACCGTTCTACGAGCAATGGGATAACCTTTCTCTTTCAAGATGTCCGCCAATTCATCATCTGTCAGCGGTTTCTTCTTGTCCTCCCCATCAATACACTCTTTCAGGATCTTGCGTATCTCGCGGACAGACATTTCTTCACCGTCCTCCGTGGTATACCCATCACTGAAAAAGAATTTGAGCGGATAAATACCGTAATTTGTCTGCACATATTTACTGTTACTCACGCGGGAGATCGTTGAAATGTCCAGTCCGGTACGTTCAGCCACATCTTTCAAAATCATCGGTTTCAACAGTGATTCGTCTCCTTCCAAGAAGAAAGGACGTTGTAAGTCAATGATAGCCTGCATGGTAGTCATCAGGGTATTCTGACGCTGCCGCACAGCATCGATAAATCCTTGTGCCGCATCCATTTTCTGCTTCAGGAACATCATCGCTTCTTTGGATTCTTTTGATTGATTAGCCCTGTTTTTGGTATGCTCTTCCACCATTTCCGTAAAGTCGCGACTCATACGGAGTTCGGGGACATTACGGTTATTGAGGCTTATATTGATGGTTCCGTCATCATACGTTTCCACGATAAAGTCGGGAACTATCTGTTGGAGATTCCTGCCGATCGCTTCTCCCAAAGAAGCGCCCGGACGGGGATTCAGCTTGGTTATCTCATTAAGAGATTCCTGGAAAGTCTCTTCATCAATGTCCAGTTTCTTTATAATCTTCTCCCAGTGTTTACGGGTGAATTCTTCATAACACTCTCTGATGATACGTTCTTCCAGCTCCAGTATCGGGTTGGGCTTCTTCTCTTCATCCTTCTTCCGGCAAATCTGTATCAACAAACATTCCTGAAGGCTACGGGCACCGATACCAGCGGGATCAAAATCCTGCAAGATACAGAGTGCTTCTTCCAGTTCTTCTTCTGTCGATTCGATGCCGGCATAAATCGCCAGTTCATCACAGATGCTCTCCAATGACTTACGGAGCAGTCCGTCATCGTCCAATGAACCGATCAGATATTCCACCAAGTCACGCTGATGTTCAGTCAGGTTGCGTTCACGCAGCTGTTCTTTCAGGATTTCGTAAAAAGAAGTGGAATCGGAGAACGGAATATCCTCCGCCTGTTCATCTTTCGAACGGTTGTTTTCTTGTAATTTATAATCGGGAATATCGTCTTCAGTCAGATAATCACTCAAAGAATCATAATCGTTGGCATCACTATCCATGCCATCTTCCGTAGTGTCGGAATCAGCATACTCATCCGCAGTGTTTTCTTCTTTACCTTCTTCAAGTGCCGGATTTTCAAGCAGTTCAGCATGGATACGGTCTTCCAACTCTACTGCGGGAAGCTCCAACAGTTTCACGACCAGAATCTGCTGGGGCGAGAGCGTCTGTACCTGCTGTTGCGCCTGAGATTGTATTTGACGGGAACCTTGTGCCATATTCGTTTTTGCTTTCTACTGTTTCTCGCTACAAAAGTAACTTTTTAACGAGAGATTACACAGATTAGGGAGATAATTTTTAATCCTATAACACAAAATTCGTTATCTTTGTTGCACGAACTTAAAAATTAGGACAATATGTTTGCCAAAGAAACGTATATGCAGCGAAGAGCCCTGCTAAAAAAGAATTTAGGCTCCGGGGTATTGTTATTTCTCGGAAATGACGAGTGCGGACTGAACTACGAGGATAACACCTTCCGTTATCGTCAGGATTCTACTTTCCTTTATTATTTCGGACTTTCATGCGCCGGCCTTTCGGCTATTATCGATATTGATGAAGACAAAGAAATCATTTTTGGAGATGAACTGTCTATCGACGCAATCGTATGGATGGGATCGCAACCTACACTACACGAAAAATGCGAATGTGTGGGCGTAAAAAATCTGATGCCGTCCGCAGAAATTACAAGCTATCTCCACAAGTGCGTCCAGAAAGGGAAAGCGGTTCATTATCTGCCGCCTTACCGTCCCGAGCATAAATTGAAACTGATGGATTGGTTGGGTATTCCCCCTACACGTCAGGAAGGTTCTGTTCCATTCATCCGTGCCGTTATCGCCCAACGTAATTACAAATCTGCCGAAGAAATTGTAGAAATAGAGAAGGCTTGCGATGTAACTGCCGATATGCACATCACCGCCATGAAAGTGCTCCGTCCGGGCATGTATGAGTATGAAGTGGTAGCGGAAATGAACCGGGTGGCCGAATCTAACAACTGCCAGCTTTCTTTTGCCACCATTGCCACTATCAACGGACAGACTTTACACAACCACTATCATGGAAATAAAGTAAAACCGGGTGATCTGTTCCTAATCGATGCAGGCGCAGAAGTAGAATCAGGCTATGCAGGCGATATGTCGTCTACTATTCCTGCCGACAAAAAGTTTACAGCCCGCCAGCGCGAAGTATACGAGATTCAGAATGCGATGCATCTGGAATCTGTAAAAGCCCTCTGTCCGGGTATTCCTTATATGGAGGTATACGAACTGTCTGCCCGTGTCATGGTAGACGGTATGAAGGCACTCGGATTGATGAAAGGAAATGCGGAAGATGCAGTCCGCGAAGGTGCTCATGCGTTATTTTATCCTCACGGATTAGGACACATGATGGGATTGGATGTACACGATATGGAAAATCTGGGAGAGATATGGGTAGGATATAACGGCCAGCCGAAGAGCACACAGTTCGGTCGCAAATCGCAACGTCTCGCCATTCCGTTGGAACCGGGATTTGTACACACGGTAGAACCGGGTATTTATTTTATTCCGGAACTGATCGACATGTGGAAAGCAGAAAAGAAATTTACCGATTTTATCAACTACGAGATAGTGGAGACTTATAAGGACTTCGGTGGTATCCGCAATGAGGAAGATTATCTGATTACAGAAACCGGCGCCCGCCGATTAGGTAAAAAGATTCCTTTGACACCGGAAGAGGTGGAAGCGTTAAGATAAAAAGCTTCATCAAAATAAAAATAAAAGCCTCATCAAAATAAAAGAAGAACCTTTCTTCTATTCAAAATCAATAGCAGAAGTTTTTCATCCGGGTGAAAAACTTCCGCTATTTTTGTCAAAGTACCAAATAGTCCATCTAAAAGCACATTTTTTCTACCCTCCTTTTCCCAAATCTTGCGTAATATTGCAACAGAATTAAAACAACTCACTTTTTAATGATATAAAACCAATGAATAACACCATGAAAAGACTACTTTTATCTGTATGGCTATTGTCACTTACCTTGCTATCCGCCGTAGCTGAAAACTATCCTTATAAAAGCGATGTGCTTTGGGTCACCGTACCCAATCATGCCGACTGGCTTTATAAAACCGGAGAAAAAGTAACTGTAGAAGTACAATTCTATAAATACGGCATCCCCAGGGATAATGTAACCGTCACTTATGAAATTGGCGGTGATATGATGCCTGTTGCCGATACAAAAGGAAGTATAACTTTAAAGAATGGCAGGGGGGTGATTCCTGTGGGCACAATGAAAGAGCCGGGATTCCGCGACTGCCGCCTGAAAGCAACCGTAGATGGAAAGACCTATTCACATCATATCAAAGTAGGATTTTCACCGGAGAAACTTCGCCCATATACAACCATGCCTTCCGATTTCAAGGAATTTTGGGAAAAGGCTAAAGCGGAACAAAAGGAGTTTCCCCTAACGTATACCAAAGAACATGTCGAAAAATATTCCACTGATAAAATAGACTGTTATCTCGTAAAATTGCAACTGAACAAACGTAGACAATGCGTCTACGGATATTTATTCTATCCGAAAAAAGAAGGAAAGTTCCCGGTTGTCTTATGCCCTCCGGGAGCAGGAATCAAAACCATCAAAGAACCTCTACGCCATAAATATTATGCGGAACAAGGATGCATCCGTTTTGAATTCGAGATACACGGCCTGAATCCGGAAATGACTGATGAAGAATTTAAAGAAATCAGCAACGCTTTCAATGGCAGAGAAAACGGCTATCTGACCAACGGGCTCGACAGTCGTGATAATTATTATATGAAACGAGTATATCTGGCCTGTGTACGCGGTATCGACTTTCTAACTTCCCTACCGGAATGGGATGGCAAAAATGTAATCGCACAAGGAGGTAGTCAGGGAGGCGCCCTGGCATTAATCGCTGCCGGACTGGATGAACGGGTGACAGCTTGTGTCGCCAATCATCCTGCATTAAGCGATATGGCAGGCTATAAAGCCGGACGTGCCGGTGGCTATCCTCATTTCTTTAGAAATTCGGTGGATATGGATACCCCCGAAAAAATAAAGACAATGGCCTATTATGATGTAGTGAACTTTGCTAAATTGATAAAAGCAGACACCTATATAACATGGGGATTCAATGACGATGTATGTCCTCCGACTACCAGCTATATAGTATACAATGTACTAAACTGTCCGAAAGAAGCCCTGATTACTCCTATTAATGAGCATTGGACCTCCAACGATACAGAATATGGACATCTGCTTTGGATAAAGAAGCATTTGAAATAAAGAATCAATCATTCCATCTGGATACGGGCAACTCTTTTTTCCCGTAACCTTTCTTCCAGGCATACGCTTTTCTCTTTCGGAGATAAAGCGTATCGCCGCTATGCTTTATCGCCTCCCAATTAAATATTGAATGGTGGTAGATGATCTTTTCAAACCAATAAAGGAGGTCATAAGTTATGAATGGTAGTATCATACACCACCATGAAAACAGTAATGACAAAATCAACGCTGGTATCAGAGTCAGAGAAAAGCATTCCCAATATTGCTTTGCATGTATCCGTAACTCCATATCTTCCCAAACTTCCAGATATTTATACCGGGTAAAGAAAAACCAGCCTAACATAAAATAGTGTTTCTTTCCTTTTCCCAAGAACCACTTTGCTAAAAGACTATTATAAAAAATCATATTCACATTTTTTTTGTTGCATGTAGTCCTTTTATAACAGCAAAAGTAACCAAAGGTTCAATATTATAGTTTAGTATAACAGTCATTATACAGTATTCTCCCCTAAAGAATCCTATTCAAATATTGTTTATTTTGTGTTCTCTTGCCTTACTACAACAAAAGGTAATTCATATTTTCTGCAAAGAAAGTACAAATAACGAATATATCCTAATTTTTCTACTTAATATTTAAAGCTACTACCTCCCAAAAATTCGCGCAGTAAAGACGTAGGCGGAATCTCCTTATCCTGTACAGGAACAAAATATTTGATAAACTTAAGTAACCGGTATGCTTCGCAATATTCAGGACAGTTGCGCGGTACACCCATCAGAATAGGTTCGGCATGCAAACGGAGTACTGCAAACTCAAAAAGCAACGCTGAATTAAACATTACGTCGGCATTCTCCTGATAGGGAAAAATCCATTTATCTTCACCGGCACGTACACTCGGCCAGCGTGATATCGTTTCACGTGCCGAATATCCCCGATAATTGAAGTCACGGATAATACGACGCAACAGACGGTTGTCAGTTGTCGGAATCCAGTTATGGTCATCCAAAGAGATGGTGGTCAATGCCGAAACATAAATCTTGAATTTCCGTTCAGCCGGTATATGCGGCGTCAGTTCCGGGTTCAGGGCATGAATACCTTCCAGAATCAGAATTGTATTATCTTCTATTTTCAGTTTATCACCTTTATACTCCTTCTTGCCAAGGGAGAAATTAAAACGAGGCAGTTCGACCTCTTCACCGCGCAGGAGTGCCTGCAACTGTTGGTTGAACAGTTCCAAATCAAGTGCATACAGTGATTCATAATCATAATTTCCGTTTTCATCCAGAGGAGTCTCTTCACGATCCACAAAGTAATTATCTAAAGAGATCGGGAATGGTTTCAGTCCATTGGTCATTAGCTGTATAGAAAGCCGTTTGCTGAAAGTTGTCTTTCCCGAAGAGGATGGTCCGGCAATCAATACCAGTTTTACCCGGTTACCGTTTTCACCACGATGGAATATGGTATCGGCTATCTGGGCTATTTTCTTCTCCTGCAGTGCTTCTGCAACATTTATCAGATCGGTTGCATGCCCCTCTTCACAGGCCAGGTTAAAATCTCCGGCATTGTTAAGCCCCATGATATAACTCCAGTTCAGATATTCTTTAAAGACATCCAGCATTTTTTCCTGCTTCACCACATCTTCAAGCACATTCGGGTTTTCCCGGCTCGGAATCCGAAGGAGCAATCCATCGTAATATTTCACGATATCGAATAATTTAAGATATCCGGTACTGGGTAGCAGATTCCCATAATAATAATCAATGGTATCACCCAATGTATAATAATAGGTATAGAGCGAACCGGAAGTTTCCAGTAATCTCACTTTATCATTCATTCCCCGTTCGCTGAAAACACGCACAGCTTCAGCCGTATGACATTCGATGCGATGATAGGAAATATTCTCCGCGATAATCTCCTGCATCCGTTGCTTGATGCGTGTCACATCTTCCAGTTCGATGGGACGGCCAATCCGTAAATTGCAGAAATAGCCTTTTGAAACAGGATGTTCTACAAACAATTTTCCGTCGGGAAACAGTTCCGTGACAGCCTTAAACAAGACAAAACAAAGCGAACGGACATACGTACGCATACCGGACTGATCTCTCACATCCAAAAACTCTACATCCTTATTATTATAAACTCTGAAGTTCAGTCCCTCGGAGCGATTATTGACCTTGGCACTTACTACTTGATAAGGAAAATTAAGATTAAAACCGTAATAAATATCCAAAAGTGAGCTTCCGATAGGGAATTCTTTGGAATTATTGTTATTTTTGCAACATATTTGTAACATCTGTTTCATCGAGTTCGTTAAAAGGTGAATAATTTGGGACTAATATACTTATAATCAGATTGAGAACAAATAACCATTAAAAATATTATAGATGGAATATTCTTTTTATGATTTTTTAAAGCTCATAGGCTCATTAGGACTCTTCCTTTACGGAATGAAGATTATGAGCGAGGGCTTACAAAAGGTCGCGGGTGACAGATTGCGAAGTATTCTAACGGCAATGACTACCAATCGGGTAACGGGAGTTTTAACAGGAGTGTTGATAACAGCTCTTATCCAGTCTTCTTCAGCAACGACAGTGATGGTCGTAAGTTTCGTAAACGCCGGATTGCTCACACTTGCCGAATCCATCAGCGTTATTATGGGTGCTAATATCGGTACTACCGTGACTGCCTGGATCATTTCAATTTTCGGATTTAAGGTTGATATGGCTGCCTTCGCTCTTCCGCTCTTAGCCATCGCCCTCCCGCTCATCTTCTCCGGCAAAAGCAACCGCAAGTCCATCGGTGAATTCATTTTCGGTTTTTCTTTCCTTTTCATGGGGCTTTCTTATCTGAAAGCAAACGCGCCCGACCTGAACGCCAACCCGGAAATGCTTGCCTTCGTACAGAACTACACGGACATGGGATTCTTCTCCATCATTCTGTTCTTACTCATCGGTACTATATTGACGATGATTGTACAGGCCTCCGCCGCCACCATGGCAATTACATTGATTATGTGCGCCAACGGATGGATCAGTCTGGAACTGGGAGCAGCACTTGTTTTGGGAGAAAACATCGGAACCACTATCACGGCCAATCTTGCCGCACTTACAGCCAATACACAGGCTAAGCGGGCAGCATTGGCTCATTTTGTTTTTAACGTGTTCGGCGTTATCTGGGTCTTGATTGTCTTCCATCCTTTCATGGAACTGGTAAACTGGGTAGTAGATACCTTTTTCCAAAGTAACAATCCGGAAGTTGCCATCTCCTACAAGTTATCGGCTTTCCACTCGATTTTCAATATCTGTAATGTATGTATTCTGATATGGGCGGTTAAACTGATTGAACGTACCGTATGTGCTCTTATCCACCCCAAAGAAGAGGACGAAGAGCCCCGTTTGCGGTTTATCACCGGTGGTATGCTTTCTACCGCAGAACTCTCTATCCTTCAGGCACGCAAAGAAATCCATCTTTTTGCAGAACGTACACACCGGATGTTCGGCATGGTGCAGGATTTGCTACACACAGAAAAGGATGACGATTTCAACAAGCTGTTCAGCCGGATCGAGAAGTATGAGAATATCAGCGACAACATGGAACTTGAAATAGCCAACTACCTGAATCAAGTATCTGAAGGTCGGTTAAGCTCTGAAAGTAAACTACAGATACGTGCCATGTTGCGTGAAGTGACGGAAATTGAAAGTATCGGCGACAGCTGTTATAACCTGGCACGTACCATCAACCGGAAACGTCAGACCAACCAAGATTTTACCGAGAAACAATATGAGCATATTCACCTCATGATGAAGCTGACCAACGACGCACTTGCTCAAATGATTGTGGTTGTAGAAAAACCGGAACATCAGAACATTGACATCAATAAGTCCTTCAACATCGAGAATGAAATTAATAACTACCGTAACCAACTGAAGAATCAGAACATTCTGGACGTAAACAACAAAGAATACGATTATCAGATGGGAGTTTATTACATGGATATTATCGCCGAATGTGAAAAACTAGGTGACTATGTGGTGAATGTAGTAGAAGCCAGTAGTGATGTAAAAGAGAAAAAAGCTTCTTGATAGAGCTTAATTGAATGATAAAAAAGGAGAATCAGTCTATCATAGCATTACTGATTCTCCTTTTTAATTTAAATCATCCTCCAGAAAAACAAAAAAGACCGGGCATATATCTATACACCCGGCCATTCTCCTCTTAAATAATTCTCTCTCTCTTGGTTTTATCCTTCGTACGGTTCAAAATCTTCTTTGCCGACTCCGCATAACGGACAAGTCCAATCATCTGGAATGTCTTCAAAGGCTGTTCCTGGTTCAATTCCGCTTTCCGGATCTCCTTGTTCGGGGTCGTAAATATATTCACAGACCGTGCAAATGTACTTTTTCATAACGTTCGTATTTTTAATTGGTTTTCTAAATAATATAACACAAATAGCAAGATATTTGTTCAACACTATTTTTAAACTAAAGAAAAAAACTATCTTTGTAGTCATATTATCAAGCTAAAACAACAATATTATACTATGCTTATAGCACTATTGTCAACTTTAATAGTTTTATGCGCAGTCCTACTAATCAGTTTTTTATGGGAACGCAGGAAATGCCTACGGATGCAACAACGATTGTTCCGTGAATCCAGAAAGTTGGAACGTACCAGCCATATCGCCGGTGCCGTTTTAAAGAATGTACATGCCTTTATTCTCCTCATAAACAACGATTTTAAAGTACTAAAGACCAACTATTACCAAAAAACCGGAACTAGAAAAGGAACAGAAGAAAAAAGAGTGGGCGACCTGCTGCAATGCCGTAATGCATTGGCTGCCGAAGGAGGTTGCGGCACACATAGTTTCTGCGGTTCCTGTCCGATACGTACCGCCATACGTCAGGCCTTCGAACAGAGACGGAACTTCACGGACCTCGAAGCAACTTTATCCGTAGTCACATCGGATAATACAACTGTGGAATGTGACGCAGTAATATCCGGCTCCTACTTCCTTCTCAATGAAGAAGAGAATATGGTTATCACCGTACATGACGTCACCCGACGGAAACAGGCCGAAAATGAATTGAGACTAGCCAAAGAAAAAGCTGAAAAAGCGGATATTTCAAAATCGGCCTTTTTAGCTAATATGAGCCATGAGATCCGTACTCCTCTCAACGCTATTACCGGATTTGCAGAAGTGTTAGGCAGCGCAAATACCGAAGAGGAAAAGGCTCAATACCAGGAAATCATAAAAATGAATGCTGATCTTCTGATGCAGTTGGTCAACGACATTCTGGATATGTCTAAAATCGAAGCCGGAACCTTGGAATTTGTACAGACAACGGTGGACGTCAATCTATTGCTTTCAGATTTACAACAACTTTTCCAGATGAGAGTCAATGAAGCCGGAGAAAATATACAAATTATAGCAGAACCGTCTCGTTCATCATGCATGATCCAAACGGATCGCAACCGGGTGGCACAGGTGCTTTCCAACTTTGCCGGTAATGCCATTAAATTCACCCATGAAGGTAGTATCCGCATCGGATATGAGGCAAGAGATACTGAACTTTACTTTTATGTAAAAGATACCGGAGCCGGAATTCCGGCAGAAAAACTACCGGATGTCTTCGAGCGCTTTGTGAAACTGAACAAAGATAAGAAAGGAGCCGGCCTGGGACTTTCTATTTCTCAAACCATTGTCGCCAAACTAGGCGGTCAGATCGGTGCAGATTCCGTAGAAGGTGAAGGTTCTACATTCTGGTTTACAATTCCTTATCGCACATGTGGTAAACCACGATAACAAATTCGACTTCATAAAAAGTTTTAATTAAACAATTTATCACAATTTTATGTTGTATTTTTGCGGTTCAAACTAAACGCATGTATCTGCATGAGTACAAATAAAAATGACTATTATCATTTAGGACTTACGGATGACGAAGTCCTACAAAGCAGGGAGAAAAATGGTATTAACCTGTTAACACCTCCCAAGCGTCCTTCCCTCTGGAAACTTTATCTGGAAAAATTTGAAGACCCGGTTGTACGCGTACTGTTAGTAGCAGCCGTTTTCTCGTTAATCATTTCCATCATCGAGAACGAATACGCTGAAACAATCGGAATTATAGCAGCTATCTTACTGGCCACCGGAATCGGTTTCTTTTTCGAGTATGATGCCAGCAAAAAGTTTGATCTGCTGAATGCAGTCAATGAAGAAACATTAGTAAAAGTGATCCGAAACGGACGTGTACAAGAAATTCCCCGCAAAGACATAGTGGTAGGTGATATTGTAATTCTGGAAACCGGTGAAGAAATTCCTGCCGACGGAGAACTGCTGGAAGCCATCTCTTTGCAAGTAAACGAATCTAATCTGACAGGCGAACCCGTTATTAATAAAACAACTGTAGAAGCTGACTTTGATGAAGAGGCAACTTATGCTTCCAATCTGGTGATGCGTGGAACGACAGTGGTGGACGGTCATGGCACCATGCGCGTGCTGCATGTGGGAGATGCTACTGAAATCGGGAAAGTAGCCCGACAAAGCACGGAAGACAATCTCGAACCTACTCCGCTGAACATACAATTGACCAAACTCGCAAACCTCATCGGAAAGATTGGTTTTACCGTTGCCGGTCTCGCTTTCCTTATTTTCTTTGTCAAAGACGTATTGTTATTCTTTGATTTCGGTTCACTGAACGGATGGCACGAGTGGCTTCCTGTTTTCGAACGGACACTGAAATATTTTATGATGGCAGTTACGCTGATTGTGGTAGCTGTGCCCGAAGGATTGCCAATGAGTGTTACGCTTAGTCTGGCATTGAATATGCGCCGCATGCTTTCTACCAACAACCTGGTGCGGAAAATGCACGCTTGCGAAACAATGGGAGCCATCACCGTGATTTGTACGGATAAAACCGGTACACTGACTCAAAACCTCATGCAAGTGCACGAGCCTAATTTTTACGGCATCAAAAATGGCAGTGTTTTGTCCGACGATGATATCAGCACACTCATTGCAGAAGGAATCAGCGCTAACTCAACCGCTTTCCTCGAAGAGTCAACGACCGGTGAGAAGCCGAAAGGAGTAGGAAATCCCACCGAAGTAGCTTTATTACTCTGGCTTAACAAGCAGGGAAAAAATTATCTGGAACTTCGCGAGAAAGCACAGATCCTCGACCAACTCACTTTCTCTACCGAACGGAAATTCATGGCAACCCTTGTTGACTCGCCACTGATCGGGAAAAAAATACTCTATATAAAAGGAGCCCCGGAAATTGTTTTGGGCAAGTGTAAAGAAGTTGTCTTGGACGGACGACGAGTGGACGCCGTAGAATATCGTTCCACAGTAGAAGCACAACTGTTGGGCTATCAGAATATGGCTATGCGCACACTTGGATTTGCATTCAAGATTGTCGGAGAAAATGAGCCAAACGATTGTACGGAACTGGTTTCAGCCAACGACCTGAATTTCTTGGGAGTAGTTGCCATCTCCGACCCGATTCGTCCGGACGTACCTGCTGCGGTTGCTAAATGCCAGTCCGCAGGTATCGGCATCAAGATCGTGACCGGTGATACTCCGGGAACTGCAACGGAAATCGCACGTCAGATAGGTCTTTGGAACCCCGAAACAGATACCGAACGAAATCGAATCACTGGTGTTGCATTTGCTGAATTGAGCGATGAAGAAGCATCGGATAGAGTGATGGATTTAAAAATCATGTCCCGCGCCCGCCCGACTGACAAGCAACGTCTGGTACAGCTGCTTCAGCAAAAAGGAGCAGTCGTAGCCGTAACCGGAGACGGAACCAACGACGCTCCGGCTTTGAATCATGCCCAAGTAGGTTTATCAATGGGTACAGGTACTTCTGTAGCCAAAGAGGCCAGCGATATTACCCTGCTCGACGACTCCTTCAACAGTATCGGAACTGCCGTTATGTGGGGACGCTCCCTGTATAAGAATATCCAGCGTTTCATTGTTTTCCAGCTGACGATCAACTTCGTAGCACTGCTCATTGTCTTGTTAGGTTCTGTGATCGGTACGGAACTTCCGCTGACTGTAACACAAATGTTATGGGTGAACCTGATTATGGATACTTTTGCCGCTTTGGCTCTTGCCTCTATTCCACCCAGCGAAACGGTGATGCTTGAGAAACCTCGTCGCAGTACCGATTTTATTATCAGTAAGGCAATGCGGTCTAATATAATAGGTGTGGGCTCTATCTTCCTCATCGTATTGCTCGGAATGATTTATTATTTCGACCACAGTACGCAAGGAATGAATGTACACAACCTGACTATTTTCTTCACCTTCTTTGTCATGCTGCAATTCTGGAATCTGTTCAATGCCCGTGTATTCGGTACTACCAATTCGGCATTCAAGGGACTTTCCAAATCGTATGGGATGGAGCTTATTGTACTGGCTATTCTTGCCGGACAATTCCTCATCGTACAATTCGGTGGAGCCGTATTCCGCACGGAACCGCTCGACTGGCAAACCTGGCTTCTTATTATAGGCGTTTCGTCCACGGTGTTATGGGTTGGAGAACTTATTCGCCTTGTTCAACGTATTATTCACAAAAAAAACAGAAATGAAAAGTAAAGGAATAAAAAACCTTCTTATTGATTTGGGTGGTGTACTTATCAATCTCGACCGCCAACGTTGCATTGAGAACTTTCAGAAATTAGGGCTCCGGAACGTGGAGGACCTACTGGATATCCATAATCCGAACGGACTCCTGATGCAACAGGAAAAAGGACTGATTACACCCGCCGAATTCCGTGACGGAGTTCGTAAAATGATAGGCAAAGCAGTGAGCGACACACAAATAGATGCAGCCTGGAATAGTTTTTTAGTAGACATACCGACACACAAACTTGATTTATTATTAAAATTACGTGAGAAATATGTCGTCTATTTATTGAGCAATACTAACCAAATCCACTGGGACTGGACATGTATTCATCTGTTTCCCTACCGCACATTTAGGGTGGAAGACTATTTTGAGAAAACATATCTCTCTTTTGAAATGAAAATGGCCAAGCCCGAACCGGAGATCTTCAAGGCAATCATAGAGGATGCCGGTATCGAGCCGCAAGAAACACTCTTCATCGATGATTCCGAGATGAACTGTAAGGCAGCGCAAAATTTAGGAATTATCACTTATACAGCAAAAGCAGGCGAAAACTGGAGCCATCTTTTCAACAGCAAATAATTTTAGAGATATGCAGATTATACGTGACACATCGGCTATTAACCCGGAACCCAGTGTAGCTACCATCGGTTTTTTTGATGGAGTACATGCAGGACATCGCTATCTGATTCAGCAAGTGAAAGAGATAGCCGCCGCCAAAGGTCTACGCTCTGCATTGGTTACTTTCCCCGTTCATCCCCGCAAAGTGATGAACACGAATTATCGTCCGGAACTTCTGACTACCCCGGAAGAAAAAATAAGGCTGCTGGCAAACATCGGGGTAGATTACTGTCTGATGCTTGATTTCACTCCAGAAATTTCCCGGCTTACTGCCCGAGAGTTCATGACGCAGCTGTTAAAAGAACGTTACCAGGTAAAATACCTGGTTATCGGCTATGACCATCGTTTTGGGCACAACCGCAGCGAAGGTTTCGAGGATTATGTACGCTATGGGAAAGAAATTGGCATAGAAGTGATCCGCGCCAAAGCATATACCAGCAATATAGAAATAGAGAACATACCCAACGTTCCGGTAAGCTCTTCCCTGATCCGCAAACTTCTTCATCAAGGAGAAGTGGACTTGGCTGCCGATTGCCTGAAATATGAATACTTCCTGGACGGAATAGTAGTAGGCGGCTATCAGGTAGGCCGCAAAATTGGTTTTCCAACGGCCAATTTAAGCGTGGATGATCCTGATAAACTGATCCCCGCGGACGGTGTATATGCCGTATGGGTGACATTTGATAAAAAGACATATATGGGGATGCTGAACATAGGTGTCCGCCCGACGATTGATAATGGCCCTAACCGGACCATTGAGGTGAATATCCTTCACTTCCATTCGGACATATACGATAAATTCATCCGGCTTACTTTTGTAAAACGGACGCGTCCCGAACTGAAATTCTCCAGTATCGACGAGTTAATAGTGCAACTCCATAAAGATGCAGAAGAGACGGAAGCTATTCTTCTTGCCAGCAAGGCAGGCAGTAACAGCAGAGAAACAAAATAAATAATACAATAACCGAACAATAATAATTTAAAAATAGATTCTTATGCAAAAGTCATTTATGAGCATCTCTTTGGTGGTAATAGCTATTTCGATGTTAGCTATGTTTATCTATAGTTTCTTTACAACTAACTAAAGACCAATGAAAACGGCTATCAAACTGATATTAATAGACCTTCTCATTGCACAGATTGTCGCCCCTATCCTGATTATGATTCCCTGTACGATCTATTTGTTAGTCACCACAGGAGATTTGGATAAGGTTGCCCTGACGCAAATGATTATGATTCCGGCCCAATTAGCCGGTCAGATTATGATGGGTATTTATCTATGGAAAGCCGGCTATATCAGTAAAAAGAAAGCGACATGGTCGCCTGTATCAGTGCCATTCCTAATTTGTAGCGGGCTGGCTATTCTCACCGCTGGCTTTCTGGTATCTGCACTTATGGGACTGCTAGACTGGATACCCAACATCATGGAGCAATCTTTCGACATTCTCCAATCCGGTTGGGGCGGTATTCTTGCAATAGCTATCATCGGTCCTGTACTTGAAGAAATCTTGTTTCGCGGAGCAATCACCCGAGCTTTACTTCAACAATATAATCCGACTAAAGCCATTCTGATTTCCGCGCTTCTGTTCGGCGTCTTTCATATAAATCCAGCCCAGATCCTTCCCGCATTTCTGATCGGTATCCTGCTGGCATGGACTTATTACAAAACAGGCAGCCTGATACCTTGTATACTCATGCACGTGCTCAACAACTCGCTATCCGTATATCTTAGCATCAAATATCCCGAAGCCGAGAATATGGATGACCTGATTAACGGTAGCCCGTATCTCGTCACTCTGGTCGGTTCAATCCTGCTACTTATCTGCACCATACTGACCATGAACAATCTGACTTCCAGAAAGCAACCATAAAAAAAGGGAAGTTTTTCACTTCCCCTCTTTTGCTTTGAATGCTAGTGCATACATTCGTATTTGTTTCACCATCGACAGCAAACCATTGCTACGCGTTGGCGACAGATGCTCTTTCAGCCCAATCTTGTCTATAAAATAAAGATCTGTATTCAAGATTTCATCAGGAGTATGTCCTGAAAGGACTTTAATCAATAAGGCAATAATTCCTTTGACTATCAAAGCATCACTTTCCGCTTTAAAAACGATTTTACCATCTACATCATCCGCTTGAAGCCACACCCTACTTTGGCATCCTTCAATCAGATTTTGTTCCGTCTTATATTTTTCTTCAAGTGGTTCCTGCTCATTTCCTAAGTCAATAAGTAGTTGATAACGGTCCATCCAATCGTCGAAGTCACTGAATTCTGCAATCACTTCGTCCTGTAATTCATTAATTGACATTATAAATAATTATTTAATCCTGTTATTTCTCATTATAGATCACTTCCAATACCGTCTGGCCTACTGCTTTCAACGTATTCTTATCTATATGCTCCATATTGTCATTGACGGTATGCCATGTCGGAGTAAAGTCACCCTCCTGATTATATGGAATAATATCGATTGTTTTAATACGTGCCAAGCGATTAATGAACAGATGGTCATCGGTAACAAATCCTCCGTTACCATCCATGAACGTCTTCCCGTTGCCAATCTTCTTCGCCGCTTTCCAGACTTTCTTATTTATATCGGGAGCAAATTCTTCAGAATATCCCTCTTTCATAAACACGCTACCTTCACCGCCCACCATATCGAGCAGGATGCCAAAACGTGCATTGTATCCCTGCACATGAGGATTGCGTGCCCAATACTGTGATCCGAGACACCAGAATTCCTCTTTATGCTGCCCCGTATAGAACTGCGGCGCACCATAATCCTCTGCATCCAGCAAAATAATATCGATACCTAACTCCGGTTGTTGCTGATTGACCAAGCGAGCTATTTCCAATAAAGCCCCTACACCACTGGCACCATCATTGGCACCCAAAATCGGAGTATTATGATTCTTCTCGTCAGGATCGTTATCAGCCCATGGACGTGTATCCCAGTGCGCAAACAGAGCGATTCGTTTTTTGCTTTCCGGCTTATAAGAACCGATAATGTTTCTCGCTTTCAACAGAGTTCCGTCATAAGCAATTAAATCTGCATATTGATTAGTCACTTGAGCACCGAAAGCCTCCAACTGACCGGCAAGGTAATTGCCACAGGCAACATGTTCTTTTGTATTAGGAACACGAGGTCCGAAATCCACCTGATTCTTTACATACAAATAAGCACTATCCGCATCAAATTGAGGTACATTCACTGCTGTCTCTTCGCTTTGTTCACTCGTACTATTTGCCTTATTACCTCCTCCGCAAGAGAATGCTGATAATAACAAAAAGGCACTCATTAATACTATCATAGTTTTCTTTTTCATCGTCCTTTCATCTATTAGGGCTTCAAAATTAGTTATTTTCATCACAGCATCGTTCAGATGGAATGGTTTATTAACATATAAACTTCAGTTCCACATTTTTCTTTCCGACCACAAGTTCTACTTTTGCGCCGTTTATAAGCGGAAGATTATAAGTCACGTGTCCTACCGGAAAATTAAAGCAGACCGGATAATCATACTCTTTTACTAAATCCGCCAAAGCTGCATACAATTCCTTACCCAACGAACAGTCTTCTTCATATTCCGTAAATTGGCCGATAATCAGTCCGGACAGTTTTTCAAGTACGCCTCCCAATTTCAAATTATACATCATACGCTCGATGGCATGCGGACGTTCGCTGACATCTTCAATAAACAATATCGTCCCTTCTGCCGGAATATCATAAGGAGTTCCCCGCAAACCGTATGCTACCGCCATATTGCCACCATGCAAAACGCCTTGCGCAGTCCCCTGCTTATTCAGTTTGTGCTTCTCGCACGTATAAGAAGGGATATTTCCAAATAAGATATCCTTCAGATAGTTCGTACAAAGATCATCTTCCGGTTCTACCGTAAGATGACGGGCCATCAACGAATGTAGGGAAGCATATCCATTTTTCTGAAACAGATTGTGCAACGCCGTTATATCGCTAAAACCCAGTAACCATTTCGGATGTTCATGAAAAGCCGTAAAATCAATTTTATCAATCAAATGTACCGCCCCGTACCCTCCGCGACTACACAGAATAGCTTTCACCTTAGGGTCGTCCATCGCGTCCTGCAAATCTTTCAGCCGTTGCCTGATTGTTCCGGCATATCTCCCGGATGAACTTCCGGCATATTTTCCCATAGCCACTTTCAAGCCCCATGATTCTATCCGTTTCTTGGCGCCTTTCAGAAATTGTTGGTCTATCTTACTCGAAGGTGATACAATAACCACTTTATCACCTTTCTGCAAAAAGGGAGGAAATTGAATATCCATATATATTCTTATTTAATTGACTTTCGTTGATAAAATACCAGACTGCCCGGATGCATTTGTTTTCATCTGCAAAAATACAGGAAAAAACGGTTCCATGCACATCCAACAGTCAAAACAAATGAAATATAGCAAAATGTTACATAATGGATGCATTTTTTCGGATTATAATCGTTATTTTTTCAATCATTTTTCTGATATTTGCTAAAAATCTAACGTTATGGAACCTATTCTAAATTTTGCCCAGCTAACGGCCCATCTCAAAAAGCTAAACCATAGAAAACGAATTGCCGTGGTCTGTGCCAACGATCCTAACACAGAGTATGCCATCTCTCGTGCGCTGGAAGAGGGAATTGCAGAATTTCTTATGATTGGAGATTCTACAATTCTGAAGAAATATCCCACGCTCAAACAATATCCCGAATATGTAAAAACTATCCATATCGAAAATCCGGACGAAGCGGCACGCGAGGCTGTCCGTATCGTTCGCGAAGGGGGAGCCGATATTTTGATGAAAGGGATTATCAATACAGACAACTTATTGCATGCCATACTCGACAAAGAAAAAGGGTTGTTGCCGAAAGGAAAAATCCTCACGCATCTGGCAGTGATGGAAATTCCTACTTATCATAAACTGCTTTTCTTTTCGGATGCTGCGGTCATTCCGCGTCCCACGCTACAACAACGCATAGAGATGATTTGGTATGCTATCTGTACCTGCCGCCACTTTGGCATCGAGCAGCCGCGTGTCGCCTTGATTCACTGTACGGAAAAAGTGAGTGCCAAGTTCCCTCATTCATTAGATTATGTGAATATCGTAGAGCTTGCCGAAGCAGGAGAATTCGGAAATGTGATTATTGACGGCCCGCTGGATGTACGTACTGCGTGCGAACAGGCAAGTGGTGATATAAAAGGGATTGTATCTCCTATCAACGGACAGGCAGACGTACTGATATTCCCGAACATCGAATCGGGCAATGCATTCTACAAATCTGTCTCCCTGTTTGCAAAAGCAGAGATGGCAGGATTACTGCAAGGTCCTATTTGTCCTGTAGTACTTCCGTCGCGTAGCGATTCCGGCTTGTCCAAATATTATAGCATTGCGATGGCATGCTTACAAGTGTCAGGAGATTGCGAGTGCAGAAAACAGGCCAGTCAGGTCACCAACTCATCATTCTAAATTCACCATTTAAAACTCACCATTCATGAAAATACTGGTTATCAACCCCGGCTCAACTTCTACAAAGATTGCGGTTTACGAAAACGAGACTCCGTTATTTATCAGCAATATAAAACATTCCGTAGAAGAGCTGTCTGCTTTTCCCGAGGTAATAGATCAGTTTGAATTCCGCAAAAATCTGGTATTACAAGAATTGGAGAATAACAAGATTCCTTTTTCTTTTGACGCAATCATCGGACGCGGAGGTTTGGTGAAACCGATACCGGGCGGAGTGTATGAGGTGAACGATGCCATGAAACGTGATACAGTGCATGCCATGCGTACCCATGCCTGCAACTTAGGAGGACTGATTGCCAGTGAACTGGCCGCCACCCTACCCGATTGCCCGGCTTTCATCGCTGATCCGGGAGTGGTGGATGAACTGGAAGATATAGCCCGCATTACAGGTTCTCCGTTAATGCCGAAAATTACCATCTGGCACGCCTTGAACCAAAAAGCAATCGCGCGGCGTTTCGCCAAAGAACAAGGGACGCAATACGAAGAGTTGGATTTAATCATCTGCCATTTAGGAGGAGGTATTTCTGTCGCAGTCCATCACCATGGAAGAGCCATCGACGCCAACAATGCGTTGGACGGCGAAGGCCCTTTCTCACCGGAACGCGCCGGCACACTTCCTGCCGGTCAACTGATCGACCTTTGTTTTAGCGGTCAGCATACCAAAGACGAATTGAAGAAACGTATTTCCGGACGTGCCGGATTGACTGCTCATTTAGGTACGACCGATGTGCCTGCCATCATCCAATCGATAGAAGAAGGAGATAAAAAGGCGGAATTAATACTGGACGCCATGATTTATAATGTTGCAAAAGCGATAGGCGCCAGTGCTACTGTACTTTGCGGGAAAGTAGATGCTATCCTCCTGACAGGAGGAATCGCTTATTCGGACTATGTGGTTTCAAGGCTGAAAAAAAGAATCTCTTTCCTGGCTCCCATCTATGTTTATCCGGGAGAGAATGAAATGGAGTCGTTAGCTTTTAATGCCATAGGAGCATTGAAAGGAGAATTGCCGATACAAGTTTATAAGTAACATAAACTATTGATTTATCGGTTTCACCTTATTTTACTTTATACTTTTATCTGTTATCTCCTTATTTATCAGCATTTCAAGAATTAGGTAAAATGGATGAACCGCAAACCTTACAATAACATTTATGGTACTTATTTCTTAAGAAAGAGTTACCTCCTCCAATAAAACAAGCTCCCAGCTACGCCAAACAATAGTAATTAACTTCAGTTCACCTTTCGCCTTGGCTTCTGCCACCAGCTCATCTTCACTATAACGAAGTAACTGTTCGCGCGCCTCATCAGCAAGGGCACGTATTTCTTTTTCCGAAGCACCGGCTTTTGCATATTTCACCTCAAGCAGATAGGTGAAAGGAGGAAGTACGGGAACCGACAGACTAGGTTTGAAGAAGAAATCTGCAAAGCCTTTATTCAATTCGTATTCCGGATAAAGTTGATAATAACGATACATTCCTAAATAAGCAAGCAAGAAGCCTTTAATGTGCGCTTCACCTTCAATATATTCACGAATACGGCTTTGCTCACGAACAGCGTTGGCGATAAAATCGAACAAAGGTTTCCAATCTCCTCTGAAAGCCATATTCTCAAATAAAGCACTCATCTTGTTCATGTCTATTTTAAAGATATCATGCTTGATGTAGCCTTGTATCAAGAAGTTAAAAAGCTGTTCTCTTACAACTAAATTCGGTACATGCAGGATGGGTCTTCCCACCATATCTACACCTTTGATGGAAAGAAGTCCGAAATAGAATAATAAAGACTTGAAATTACTGGGGTCCGTCATCTCCAATGCAGAAAAATGAGTAACAATGTCAGTAATAATCTCTCCTTGCTCGGCTATTTCCTTTATAACAGAAAAATTCTCTCCCAATCCATGATCTAATTTTATCAAGTATGCCAACTTGTTAAAGTCAGTGCGAATGTTAGGGTCTACAATTTCTTTAGGCTTTTTATGATGAAGTACAAAAGATTTCAGAAAATAAAGTGCCATGTCAGAATTAAACATACACTGTTCCAATGTATCTTCACTAAAGCAATAATTGTCATAATTGGGTTTCATCATGGCAACTATTTCATCTATAGATTCTTGAAGTACTCCCTGCTCTTTATAATATTCCAGCATCTCACGCAACTCATTCTCACTGAATCCAACCAAATCATTAAACCATGAATCATTTGTGATATTGGTTCCGATGTTAAAGCCACTAGTTACATCATCCATCGTCACCGGACTCACTCCGGTAATAAACAACCGTTCAAGAGCAGCTCCGGTTCCGGTAGTAGCGGATTTTATCACGTTAAAGAAGCCACGAATAAAACCTTCGCCATGCGTTGCTTTCCTATAAAATTCCGTACCGTAAGTCGAAAGAATGGTATTGGTGAAATTATCATATTCATCAATGAGTAAATAAATACGAATATTTTTCTTACGGGTAGCATAGGAATTAATCGCAGACAGAAAAGCACCGGGTTCTTCTTGTATTTTCTCATCAAGAACATCCCAAATTTCTTTTCCTAACAAATCTTCATACTTAAAGACAAAATCTTTAAGTTTGCTACAACAATGCAGCTTAAACGATAGTTCTACTTCATTGACATTGGAACTCACTTCCGAAAAATTAAATCGCATGATGAGAAACTGATTGTGGAGCTTCGTCGGATGCTGACCTATGTATAGCTGACCAAACAACTCGTCAAACTGTTCAGCATGATTTACGTCATAATAGGCCTCTAACATAGCCAAAGTCAGACTCTTCCCAAATCTACGGGGACGTATCAGAAACAGATAAGGCGGTTGCATCTCTATTTTTTCAATGAACATTGTCTTATCTACATAATAATAATTCTCTTTCTGAATTCGGCTAAAATCAGTTATTCCGTAAGGTATTTGTTTCATCATATTGCGATTCCTTTCAATTTATCTGTCCCTTATTTCTGCAGACTTTTTTCAATATTCTGCAAACGGCGTTCTAACGCAGCATACTTTTCATCCTTTTCTTTTAAAAGACGCTCGTAGAGTTCAGTGATTTTGTCGATAGGATTGAAGTTGTTAACTCGACTATCATTAATACTATCTTCGGTATCAGACTTAACTATACCCATGCTGATGTTTGCCCCACCTGCACTTTGTTCTGAATTATTCACCGTATTATTTTCAAACACCACCGTCTGTGCATCCTCCTCCAAAGTCTTGAGATAATCGAAAGGGACATTCAATGCACGTGCAAAACGTTGCAACATCTCATCATCAATCACTTTCATCTTCTCATATTTAGAAACAGCAGGTTGTGAGAGATGTACTAATTCACTCAAACCCTCCTGGTTCATATTCTTTTCAATACGGGTACGACGTATATTGCGTCCGTGATGGACTCTCCCAATTGTCAATTCTTCTGTTTCCATTTTTATTTTCTTTCTTTTTAAAATCCAACAAATATACAAATGAAAAGTTTCGCTCGAAGCAAATATACGAAAAAAACGAATAGATGTGATAATATGGATAAAAGGAATATTACAACCTGACAAATAGAATAAAATGAATACTTCAAACAGCGCATAATGTGTTAAATTATCACGAACTTTACCGCACGAAAGGGCAACAAAACAAAAGAGCTTACGGACATGAAAAGAATATTGACAAATAAAGAATACAGGTTCATAAAAGGGCTCAAAGAATTGATGATTAAATACAATGCGGTGATCTCTACAGATGCGCAAGGGAAAATTGAGATTGTGGTGAATGAAGACAACGAATCATTTGATTTTGAAGCAGAAAGCACGATCTATTTAGGAGCTTGTTTTTCAGATTATGAGTTAAATGAATTACTGGAAAAGAACTTCGCACACATAATACGAATAAAAGAGGAGTATAAAACAAACTTGTAAACGGATTTATATAATTGAAAAATCATTAATCCAAATTTCTATATAAACACCCCACCAGATTTCTTTAGAACCAACGGCCTCTTCCTTTTAAAGGAAGGGGTCGTTCCTTTAAAAGGAGTGAAGCTTTGGTTTTAAAGCAAGAAAAACGACCTTATTAACAGGTATATTTGCCTGTATCATAAACTTTTTAAATAAAAAAGCTCTTTCAAAGAAATTTTTCTCATATCTTTGCGACGTGTTAAGTTAATAAATTGATTAAGGTCGATTTTTGACTGTTTCGAATCGGGAAGTATGGGGGTACTTTCCGATTCTTTTTTGGGGAGGATATAATAAGGTGTCTTTCATCTTTTTAAAGGTTTTAATAAACTGGATAAATCTAATATATACTAACTCTATATATAAAACAGTTCAACTCCGGAGGATACTAATAAAAAAGAAGGCTGTTTCAAAATTAAATTTGAAACAGCCTTCATTATATATAGAAGCTATCGCTTTCTTACTTCTTTTCCGGTCTTGGCAACAAAACCTTTCTTGAAAGTTTGAATTTGCCAGTTTTCGGATCGATATCAATCAGTTTTACCTCGATTTCATCACCTTCTTTGATTCCGGCTTCTTCTACTGTTTCCAGACGTTTCCAGTCAATTTCGGAGATGTGCAGCAAACCATCCTTGCCCGGCAAGAATTCGATAAATGCACCATAAGGCATAATAGAACGAACTTTACCTTTATAAACTTCGCCTACTTCAGGAACAGCAACGATTGCTTTAATCATGCGCATTGCATCATCAATACATTTCTTGTTTGTTCCGGAAACTTCGATGCGTCCCATACCATCAATTTCTTCGATAGTAATCACAGCACCAGTTTCTTCCTGCATACCTTGGATGATCTTTCCACCAGGGCCGATCACAGCACCGATGAATTCTTTAGGAATTGTCATCGTTTCGATACGTGGAGCATGTTCTTTCAGGTCGGCACGTGGTTCAGCAATTGTTTCAGTAATCTTATTAAGGATATGCATACGTCCTTCTTTAGCCTGGTTCAAAGCACGTTCCAGAATATCGTAAGACAGACCGTCTACCTTGATATCCATCTGTGTAGCAGTGATACCGTCTTTTGTTCCGGTCACCTTGAAGTCCATATCTCCCAAGTGGTCTTCATCACCCAGAATATCAGACAATACAGCATATTTTTCTTCGCCCGGATTCTTAATCAATCCCATAGCGATACCTGATACCGGTTTCTTGATCTTCACACCAGCATCCATCAATGCCAATGTTCCGGCACATACAGTAGCCATAGAAGAAGAGCCGTTAGATTCGAGAATATCTGAAACCACACGTACTACATACGGATAGTCAGCAGGAATCTGTCCTTTCAAAGCACGCCAAGCCAAGTGACCGTGACCGATTTCGCGACGACCTACACCACGTTGTGCTTTTGCTTCACCTGTAGAGAAAGGAGGGAAATTATAATGCAATAAGAAACGTTCTTTTCCGTGTTCCAAAACATCGTCAATGATCTTCTCATCCAGTTTGGTACCCAGAGTAACAGAAGTCAGTGATTGTGTTTCACCACGAGTAAAGATAGCAGATCCGTGAGGACCAGGCAGAGGACCAACCTCACACCAGATCGGACGGATTTCAGTAGTCTTACGACCATCCAGACGCTTACCTTCGTCCAAAATAGAACGGCGCATGGCTTCTTTTTCTACATCGTGGTAGTAACGGTCGATCAATGCAGCCTTTTCGTCCAACTCTTCTTCAGAGAATTGAGCTTTGAATTCTTCGCGGATCGCTTCGAAAGCAGCAAAACGTTCGTGTTTGTTGTTGTTTCCGGAAGCGGCAACTGCGTAAGCCTTGTCGTAACATGCTTCGCGAACAGCCTTGCGCAAGTCTTCGTCGTTTACTTCGTGGTTGTATTCGCGTTTTACAGTTTTTCCAACCTCTTCAGTCAACTCCATCTGCGCTTTGCAATGAATCTTGATAGCTTCGTGAGCTACTTTCATTGCTTCCAGCAGTTCAGCTTCGGATACTTCATGCATTTCACCTTCTACCATCATGATGTTCTCATAAGTAGCGGCTACCATCAAGTCCATGTCAGCTTTTTCCAGTTGTTCAAAAGTAGGATTGATTACGAACTGACCGTCGATACGTGCTACACGCACTTCAGAGATCGGTCCGTTGAAAGGAATATCTGAAACGGCAAGTGCTGCAGAAGCGGCAAGTCCTGCCAATGCATCCGGCATATCCACACCATCAGCAGAAAAGAGGATGATGTTCACATATACCTCTGCGTGATAATTATCGGGGAATAAAGGACGGAGAGCACGGTCGACAAGACGGCAAGTCAGAATCTCATAATCAGAAGCTCTACCTTCTCGCTTGGTGAAACCACCGGGAAAACGGCCGAATGCCGCAAATTTTTCTTTGTACTCTACCTGTAAAGGCATAAAATCTGTTCCGGGAACTGCATCTTTAGCGGCACAAACAGTAGCTAACAACATGGTGTTGCCCATGCGAAGCATTACAGAACCGTCTGCCTGTTTTGCCAACTTTCCCGTCTCGAGTGTGATGGTTCTTCCATCAGGTAACTCGATTGTCTTAACAATTGGGTTAATCATAAAAATTGTTTTATCTATACTTTTTCTTTCAAAATTCCTGCAAAGATATACATTTATCGTGGTAATTAGGTGGAAATGAGGTAAAAAGTTAGTGGCGAACTGATTTTTTTTCAAAATTAGGATGAAGAACACAGCAAAATGCTTTGACTAATCTCGAAAAGAAGTATATTTGCATCTCGTTAATAACACACACTATATGAAAAAGGTTACTTTTGCAGCGCTCGCCGCACTTACTATTACTGCTTGTAGTTCTGGCCCTAAATTCCAGGTGAACGGGGATGTATCAGGAGCCGACGGTAAAATGCTTTATCTCGAAGCTTCCGGTCTGGAAGGTATTGTTCCGCTCGATTCAGTGAAGCTGAAGGGGGAAGGTACATTCAGTTTCAAGCAGCCTCGTCCCGAATCACCCGAATTTTATCGTTTGCGGATTGACGACAAAATCATCAATTTTTCTGTAGATTCTATCGAAACGATTCAGATCAAAGCTCCGTATGTGGATTTCTCCACTACTTACACGGTGGAAGGTTCGGAAAACAGCAACAAGATAAAAGAGCTGACGCTGAAGCAGATCCGCCTGCAAAAAGAGGTGGACGACTTGCTGGCAGCTTTACGCAGTAACAGAATGGGGCATGATGTATTTGAAGACAGTCTGGCAACGTTGCTCAACAATTATAAGGAAGATGTCAAAGTGAACTATATTTTCGCTGCTCCCAACACGGCAGCCGCTTACTTTGCCCTGTTCCAAAAACTCAATAATTACCTGATATTCGATCCATTGAACAATAAAGATGATGTGAAATGCTTCGCTGCTGTTGCTACGAGCCTCAACAATGCGTTCCCTCATGCCGTACGTTCCAAGAACCTTTATAATATTGTAATTAAGGGGATGAAGAACACACGCCAGCCACAGGCGAAAGCATTAGAGATTCCTCAAGAGAAAATAGTGGAAACCGGAATTATCGACATCGCCCTGCGTGACGTGAAAGGAAATGTGCGCAAACTGACCGACCTGAAAGGAAAAGTCGTATTGCTCGATTTCTCTGTATTCCAGTCGCCTGCCGGATCTCCTCACAACCTGATGCTTCGCGAACTATATAATGAATACGCAAAACAAGGATTGGAAATATACCAGGTATCTCTCGATGCGGACGAACACTACTGGAAAACTGCGGCAGACAACCTCCCTTGGGTTTGTGTACGCGATGGAAACGGAGTGTATTCTACCAACGTAGCTGTATATAATGTTCGTCAAGTTCCATCTATCTTTTTGATTAACCGTAACAACGAATTGAAGCTTCGTGGCGAAGATATCAAGGATTTGGAAGCAGCTGTCAAGTCATTGCTCTAAGTTGTTATAATTTAGCATATTTCATTTAAATATGTTACATAGCATCTTTTTTCACTTGACACGTATCACTTAAAAGGCTATCTTTGCAAAGAAATAATGAAAAGAGGGTTCCAACATGGCTCATGTTGGAATTCTTTTTTGTTTATATGACCATTTAAAACAATTAAAGGAGGAAAACATCATGGCTTATATGTCAGAAGAAGGTTACAAGAAACTGATGGCGGAACTGAAGGAACTGGAAACAGTGGAACGCCCGAAGATCTCTGCGGCAATAGCCGAAGCCAGAGATAAAGGAGACTTGTCGGAAAATGCAGAATACGATGCCGCCAAAGAGGCGCAGGGTATGCTTGAAATGCGCATCAACAAATTGAAAGCTACCATTGCAGACGCAAAAATCATTGATGAATCTAAACTGAAAACAGATTCTGTACAGATTTTAAATAAAGTGGAACTGAAGAATGTAAAGAACGGTATGAAGATGACTTATACCATCGTTTCCGAAAGTGAAGCTAACCTGAAGGAAGGAAAGATTTCCGTTAACACCCCGATTGCACAAGGTCTGCTTGGCAAGAAGGTGGGTGATGTAGCCGAAATCACTGTTCCACAAGGCAAAATTGCATTGGAAGTAGTAAACATATCAATTTAACGTAAAGGCAGGTCTCCTTGTGGGACTTGCCTTCATTTATCAATAAAAGTTATGGCAACAATATTCAGTAGAATCATCGCAGGCGAAATCCCCTGCTACAAGGTGGCGGAAAACGAAAAGTTTTTTGCGTTTCTCGATATCAATCCGTTGGTAAAGGGACACACATTGGTGGTGCCCAAACAGGAAGTAGACTATATTTTCGATTTGAGCGATGAGGACCTGGCTGCTATGCATGTATTTGCAAAGAAAGTGGCCCGTGCCATTGAAAAAGCTTTCCCCTGTAAAAAGGTGGGCGAAGCGGTTATCGGACTGGAAGTTCCTCATGCACATATTCATTTAATTCCTATTCAAAAGGAATCGGATATGTTGTTCTCGAATCCGAAACTGAAATTGTCGGATGAAGAATTCAAGTCCATAGCACAAGCAATCAACTCCTCTCTATAAAACATGATGATGAAATAAGCAAGAGCGTTCTGTGAAGGACGCTCTTTTTTTGTTCCATGCCTTGAAACAAAGTGTTCCACACCGAGAAACTTTTATCGCTCCTTGCTTTCGGCAACTTCTACCAAATAAACTCCGATACAGATAAAAATAATGGCAAACGTCTGCGTCCAGCTAAAACGGTCTTGTCCCAAAGCAAGGGAGGCAATAGTTGCCACAATCAGAATCAGATAACCATAAATGGCAACCACCGTTGTCTTCAGATATTTCAAACCGACAGGCAACAACATATAACTGATAGTGGTCGGAAAAATCAATACGAACATCAGGATAAGGAAAGGTGTCCAATGGAACGGCATGGAGAATACCGGGGCATCAAATCCCGTAATGAACGTTACTATTATAGCAGATACAGCAGCACCGGAAAAAGTATAGCGCAACATGGTTATTGCTCCGATAGCAGTCAAGATACGCTGACTAAGAATCAGATAGACAGCATATACCACAGAGCTAAGAAGACAAAGCATATTTCCCGTGAAAGCATCGGACGCCAAATCATCACTTTGCTGGGTTAAAATACAAACCAATGCTCCTATCAGACCGATAGAAATTCCTATTATTTTTTTTGTGGTCGCCTTCTCCTTATAAAAGAATATCATCATGAGAAAAACCCAAATAGGCTGGAGACTGGTAAAAATAGAACTGGAAACAGGAGTCGTTTTACTCAATCCGGCCAGGTAAAGAAACATAAAGCCATAAAGTCCCAAGGCCCCCAACAGAAAAAGGAGCCATTTATCTTTGGCGGATGATTTCTCCGGAGGCATAAACCACCCGATTACCCAAAAGGCTGCTGCCGCAAACGTGCAGCGAAGGGTTGCTCCTGTCAGCGGACTCATCCACAAAGGCAGAAGATACTTCAGGGCATTCATATTTAACCCGCTAAAAACTTTCGAGACGGCCATGCTAAGATTGGCTTCCAGTTTCTTATTCTTCATTTTTTATTTCAATTGGTCGTTAAACAAAAAGGTATGACGGCGCCGATATGCCCAGAAAAGAGTAACAACAGTAATCAGCAGATTAAAGATAAACGGAAACTCTTGCGATTGGGTATGGAATACCCACTGGAAAAAATCGACGATAAAGGGATAGAGCAAAATAGCCAGGTAGTTCATCATCATCACAAATGCCAAAGCTAATGTGGTCTTTTGCGGTAATGCGGTCTGCGTGGTCTTGTCATAAAGCATGGGCTGGATAATGCCATACCCTAAACCGACCAGAATACACCCGGGAATAATCAGCCACTCTATCGGAGCTATCCAAATTAATAATAGTCCCAATGCCATCGACAACAGGCTATATGCCTTCGTACGTTCTTTAAGCAAGCCTACTATTTTATCCAGACAGAAGCCCGGAGCCGTGATAGCCAGGAAGAAAAGCGAAATCATCAGTCCGGAATTACCGCTGGAAAAGTGATGCTTTTCCATTAAGAAAGGCAGATTGAAGATCACTACTATTACGATATATGTAATCACCCCATAGAAAAGCATCAATTCTATCAGATGCTTGATGTGAATACCATATTTACTGCCTCCAATGTCTATGACAGACTGTCGGGCAGCTTTGCTGTCGTCCGCTGAACTCGTCTCCGGCACAGTCACCGTCGCCGCATTCGCAGTTGCTACATTTGCCGCCGTAGTAGTAGCAGTATCAGACGAAGAAGATGCCGTTAAAGCGGCTTCTCCGGACCGGTCTTCTTTCAAATGTCCCACCAGCAGAATGGAAACCAACGGAAGAAGATAAACAAGAAAAGGCAGGTGCCAACTGACTTCTGCCAGATAGCCTGTCACGGCAGTTGCTATCACTAACGTGAAATTAGTAATGGCAGAACTCAACCCGAACTGTTTCACCCGATAAGTTCCCACAAAATATCTGGAAACCAATCCGGTAGACAAAGGGATAATAAGTCCGGACCCGATGCCGAGCAGAGCACTAACCACAATCAACTGCCACATTCGATTGGATATCAGATACAGAACACCGCTTGCGGCAAAAAGCCAGAGTCCGACTTTCAATACACGGACATAATCGACTTTCTCCGTCAGTTTACCACCCAGCAATATAAAAGGTATAATGAGCAATGATGGCAGTGATGTCAACATCTGTATGTCCAGATCCGTAGCTTTCGGAAATATCTTTGTAAGGTCACCCAATATGGGTGAAACAGCGAGTCCCGGCAATGAAGTCAATGCCGAAATAGACCAAATGGCAATTAAAGTGATAAGAGGAATTGTTCCTCGTCCCGTCTGTATCTTCATAATGCTTATTCGTTAAAAGTTTAGGTTTGAAGAAAACAATAGTCGCTTTATAAAGTTCATTTATTCACCACAGAGGACGCAGAGGACACAGAAGGGAATCTTGTTCATGCCGGTACCGTTTTGAATAAAATAATGGAGTATTCTGGAAACGTTGTGGTAAATCTGAAAAAGATGATTGAGTTTTTAAGATTCCCCGTTATCTTTTTATTATAAGATATGGGTCAAGGGTGAGGGGTGGTGAGGGTAGATTTATAACTTTCGTATTTTTTTTATAGATAAAAAAAGGAGATAGTATAGAAAATAATAAAATAAAAGGTTATAAATCTACCCTCACCACCCCTCACCCTTGACCCATTCATTAGCGCAACGTTTAACTCGTTTCTATGCAGTTTTTAGTTAAATGAGAATTTAATACAGACAGAAGAACATAAGAACAAAAAATAAAATAGCAGTTCAATAAGCAACAGAAATAAGTTTCAAAGCGCAGCATTTATGTTCTTTTGTTCTTATGTCTAAAAATAAATGATCATTTAGTTCATTTCAGTACAGTTCTTAATTAAATGGGAATTTAGGGGCGTAGCGCCCCAACAAGGTTCCCATTCGGCATGTTGTCGTTTTAGGCATACCCTGAAAGGGAGGAACTGTATATGATTATGCTCTTTCAGGGAATACCGAATGGAAACCTTGCTCCGGCGCTACGCCGCAAAATTATCATTTAGCTCATTTCTGCACGGAAATGACCAAGATTCACCTTTGTGTCCTCTGCGTCCTCCGTGGTGAATAGGCCCGTTTCAATAAGGGCATCCTCCTCCTTAATAAACGCCAAATAATGTAAAACCCGGAAACTTTCAAAACTATCTGCTGTTGTTGTGGGAAATTCGACGGGGAAAATCCCCATCGCCCTAAACCTTTAAAAAAACAAATTAGTATGGAAGATTTAAATTTCAGAAAAGGTGATGCAAAAACCGATGTATTTGGTTCAGACAGAATGTTACAACCCTCTCCGGTAGAGAAAATACCTGATGGACCTACTACTCCTGAAGTCGCCTATCAAATGGTGAAAGATGAAACATTTGCTCAAACCCAACCACGTTTGAATCTGGCTACTTTCGTGACTACTTATATGGATGAATACGCCACTAAGCTGATGAATGAGGCCATTAACATCAACTACATTGATGAAACAGAATATCCGCGTATCGCAGTGATGAACGGTAAATGTATCAACATCGTTGCCAACTTGTGGAACTCTCCTGAAAAAGACACTTGGAAAACCGGTGCTTTGGCTATCGGTTCTTCAGAAGCATGTATGTTGGGTGGTGTAGCCGCTTGGTTGCGTTGGCGTAAGAAAAGACAAGCACAGGGCAAACCGTTTGATAAACCAAACTTTGTTATTTCTACAGGTTTCCAGGTTGTTTGGGAAAAGTTTGCACAGTTGTGGCAGATTGAAATGCGTGAAGTGCCTTTGACACTCGAAAAAACCACTCTTGACCCCGAAGAAGCTTTGAAAATGTGTGATGAAAACACCATCTGTATCGTGCCTATCCAGGGTGTTACATGGACTGGACTGAATGATGACGTCGAAGCATTGGACAAAGCACTGGATGCTTACAATGCCAAGACCGGTTATGACATTCCTATCCACGTAGATGCCGCCAGTGGTGGTTTCATCCTTCCGTTCCTGTATCCGGAAAAGAAATGGGACTTCCGTTTGAAATGGGTACTTTCTATCAGCGTATCCGGCCATAAGTTTGGTTTGGTATATCCGGGACTCGGATGGGTTTGCTGGAAAGGCAAAGAATATCTGCCCGAAGAAATGTCATTCAGCGTAAATTATCTGGGTGCCAACATTACACAGGTAGGTTTGAACTTCTCTCGTCCGGCTGCACAAATCCTAGGGCAATATTATCAATTCATCCGTTTAGGATTCCAGGGATACAAAGAAGTGCAGTACAACTCCCTGCAAATTGCTAAATATATCCACAGCGAAATAGCCAAGATGGTTCCGTTTGTCAACTACTCTAATGATGTTGTGAACCCATTATTCATCTGGTATCTGAAACCGGAATATGCAAAGAACGCCAAATGGACCTTGTACGATTTGCAAGACAAACTATCCCAACACGGTTGGATGGTTCCTGCTTACACCTTGCCTTCCAAACTGGAAGATTATGTAGTGATGCGTGTCGTTGTCCGTCAGGGATTCAGCCGCGATATGGCAGATATGCTACTGGGCGACATCAACAACGCCATCACCGAACTGGAAAAACTGGAATATCCTACCCCTACCCGTATGGCTCAAGAAAAGAATCTTCCGGTAGAAGCTAAGATGTTCAACCATGGTGGTCGTCGTAAAACCGTAAAAAAATAAAAAAGATCTATGGATAAAAAAGTAACACTCGCTCAATTGAAAGAAGTGGTACAGGAGGCATACGATCAGGTAAAGACTAATACCGGCGGCAAGAACGCCGACTATATCCCCTACCTGGCAAATGTCAACAAAGATCTCTTTGGAATCAGTGTCTGCCTGCTCAACGGGCAGACCATCCATGTGGGAGATACTGACTACCGCTTCGGTATAGAATCCGTATCCAAAGTACATACGGCTATTCTGGCACTGCGCCAATATGGTGCCAAAGAAATCCTGGACAAGATTGGAGCCGATGCAACAGGCTTACCTTTCAATTCAATTATCGCCATCTTGCTGGAGAACGACCATCCGTCTACTCCGCTGGTAAACGCCGGAGCCATCTCCGCCTGCAGCATGGTGCAGCCCATTGGCGACTCTGCCAAGAAATGGGATGCCATCGTAGGAAACGTGACCGATTTATGCGGCAGCGCCCCACAGTTGATTGATGAATTGTACAAGTCCGAATCGGATACCAACTTCAACAACCGTTCTATCGCATGGTTGCTGAAAAATTATAATCGGATTTATGATGATCCGGATATGTCATTAGACCTCTACACCCGTCAGTGCTCATTAGGAGTGACTGCATTGCAGCTTTCCATTGCAGCCGGCACAATCGCCAACGGTGGTGTAAATCCGGTGACTAAGAAAGAAGTTTTTGATGCCACGCTGGCTCCTAAAATCACTGCCATGATTGCCGCAGTAGGTTTCTATGAACATACCGGCGACTGGATGTACACTTCCGGTATTCCTGCCAAGACAGGTGTAGGCGGTGGTGTGATGGGGGTACTGCCCGGACAGTTCGGTATTGCCGCCTTTGCTCCTCCTTTGGATGGATCGGGCAACTCCGTGAAAGCGCAGTTAGCTATTCAATACATCATGAACAAGCTGGAATTAAATGTGTTTAGCAACAACCATATCACCGTTGTTGACTAAAACTCTCTCTCGATCTCTTTTATAAGTAGGTAAAGGTTACTATCTCCCGATAGTAACCTTTTTCTATTCCTCCTTATCCCATTGATTTCCCGCTTGACTCCCCACCAGTGTTTTCAATACAAACGGTATTAATTATCAAATACAACAAATTAAATTTACCCCTATGCAACTCCAGTTATTAAAATGAGTATATCAGTGTCACTATTATTCACCCGGATAAGGTGGAACTTCTTCATTTAGAGACAGCAACTAACAGCTGTTTGCCTCTGTCTCTTTTCTACAAAGATAGAAAGTTATTCCACTTTTCCTCCCCTTTTCCTTCCATGCTTATAAAGAAAAGTAATAATACTATTAAGAAAAGTATTTCTAAGCTGATTTTCAACACATTACAATTACTCTCATTCTATCTGTTTTTATCCGCCACACAAGCATATTATGTATTAACCTTCTGTACGACAGCTTTTTCTGCCGATTCCTTTTGGGCGGAAGCCTTTTTCTGTTGTTCCTCCTCTTCGTAATATTGCTTTCTACGCTTGTTGGATTGTTGAATCAGATTTGTAATATAAACCGTAAAGATAGGAAACATCATCATACCCAAGGCGGCCAGCAAAACGGAAAGCACGCGCCCGGTCACGGTCTGCGCTATAATATTCGACCCCACGGTAGTGACATCCATAAAAGCCCACCACAAGGCATCTCCATAATCATTCACCAATGGATTTACCCGATGCTCGAGCACAAAAAATGCCAGACTGGAGAAATAAACTGTTGCCAGCAACATCGTCAGATAAGAGACAAACAGGCTCGAAGCCCGGTTGTAAGTCAGCCAGCCGACCACAATAGCAAGCGCATATCCTCCTCTTAATAAAGGAATGAAACGAAGCAGGTAGGTAATCTCATCCGAAAACGTCCATCCATAATATGCGATGATATTCTGATAAGGGATAGCCACCAATAAAAAGATAAAGTGTGTCCGCAGATAGCGTCCTTTATGTTTTGCCAAAAAGAACTCCAACACAAAATCGAAAAGAAACCAAAGGCAGATACATAGCTGTACCTTCATGTAAGAAGACTGTGTATAGAACGGAATTCCCTTAAAAGTATCCACCGAGATACTGATAACCAGAAAAAGAGACATTATTAATATAATAATGTGAAGAATACCATAAATCCCCTTTTTCCCGGAAATAAAATCTGAAAACGCTGATTTCATAACTACTTAGTTTATAATAAAATGGTTCACATATAATTTAGATTGTTTAGAAACAATCGAGAAAAGTAATTGTTCCGAAACAGGTAAATCGGGGGTTGCAATATCCCGTTCCGGCGATGTTAATTAACGAACTTTGAAAGAGATTGCGGAAACATCTCGCGCAAAATGTTGTTATAACACTGACTTTAAAATATTTTTCACTTAAAACCTTAACTTATGGCAAATATTAAAAATGCAGTGAAGCTGGGTGTGTTTACCCTTGCTATCATGAATGTTACGGCAGTAGTATCCTTGCGTGGACTACCGGCCGAGGCCGTATACGGAATGAGTTCGGCCTTCTATTATCTTTTTGCAGCTATTGTCTTTCTAATCCCTACATCGCTCGTTGCAGCCGAGTTGGCAGCAATGTTTCAGGATAAGCAGGGTGGTGTGTTCCGGTGGGTAGGCGAGGCCTACGGCAAGAAGCTGGGATTCCTCGCCATCTGGGTGCAATGGATCGAAAGTACGATCTGGTATCCGACAGTATTAACGTTTGGTGCCGTATCTATCGCTTTCATCGGAATGAATGACGTACATGACATGTCACTGGCAAACAATAAGTATTATACGCTCGTCGTAGTGCTTATCATCTACTGGCTGGCTACTTTCATTTCCCTGAAAGGTATGAGCTGGGTAGGTAAGGTTGCTAAAATCGGTGGTATGGTCGGTACAATTATCCCGGCTGCCCTGTTGATTATCTTGGGAATCATTTATCTGGCAAGCGGCGGACATTCCAATATGGATTTCAACAGCAGCTTCTTCCCCGACTTTACCAACTTCGATAATGTCGTTCTTGCTGCCAGTATCTTCTTGTTTTATGCCGGTATGGAAATGGGCGGTATCCACGTAAAAGACGTAGATAACCCTTCTAAAAACTATCCGAAAGCCGTATTTATCGGTGCACTTATCACAGTGTTGATCTTCGTTTTGGGTACTTTCGCATTAGGTGTGATTATCCCTGCTAAAGACATCAACCTGACTCAAAGCCTGCTCGTCGGTTTCGACAACTATTTCAAATATATTCATGCTTCCTGGTTGTCACCAATCATTGCGGTCGCTCTTGCTTTCGGTGTATTGGCTGGTGTATTGACATGGGTTGCCGGTCCGTCCAAAGGTATATTTGCCGTAGGTAAAGCCGGTTATATGCCTCCGTTCTTCCAGAAAACAAACAAGCTGGGTGTACAGAAGAATATCTTGTTCGTACAGGGTATCGCTGTAACCGTATTAAGTTTGTTGTTTGTTGTTATGCCTTCCGTACAGAGTTTCTATCAAATTCTGTCACAGCTGACAGTTATTCTTTATCTGATTATGTACCTGTTGATGTTCTCCGGAGCTATCGCATTGCGTTATAAGATGAAGAAACTCAACCGTCCGTTCCGTATCGGTAAATCCGGCAACGGCCTGATGTGGTTTGTTGGCGGTCTTGGCTTTTGCGGATCATTACTTGCCTTCATTCTTAGCTTCATCCCGCCCAGCCAGATTTCTACCGGTAGCAACACCGTTTGGTTCTCCGTACTAATTATCGGTGCAATTATCGTTGTCGTTGCTCCGTTTATTATCTACGCTTCCAAGAAACCGTCTTGGGTAGATCCTAATTCCAATTTCGAACCGTTCCATTGGGAAGTTCAGGCTCAACCTGCCACTGCAAATGTTAGTGCAAGTAGCGTTAATGCTCCGCGTCCTGCTAATGCAACTTCTGCACACACAGGAGGAACAACTGGGACAAGCACAGCTACCCCCGGGGCAACCGCTTCTAATGCAGCAACTTCAGGCACAGCATCCTCCGGTTCAGCTTCCTTCGGAAGTTCCTCTGCCAGCAAAGCATCTCCGGGAACCGGAGACAAAGATAAGGATGCACCTAAGTCGTAAAGACTAAACATTCATCCTGTTCATCAAGAAGTTCAAGACAATTCGAAAAGCCTTGAATTTATAAAATCACCCTCACTACAGTCAAGTGAAGCATCTCCAAAAGTCAGATTTAACACTTTTGAGATACACTTTACAACTGTAGTAAGGGCGATTTACTTTATGGCTGTGGCTTAATCAATTCCGGCTTAATCACCCTCGGCAACACAAAGCTGAAAGTAGATCCCCGGTTGACCTTCGAATCGAGTTCGAGGTTTCCACCCAGATTTTGGATAATCGTTTGCGAAAGAGTCAGCCCAAGTCCCGTTCCCTGCATTTCACGGTCGAGTTTTATGAAACGTGAGAATATCTTTTTCTGGTCTTCTTCCGGTATACCAATGCCTGTGTCGGACACAAAAAAGTAAACTTCTTCCATTCCTTCCAAACGGCACCCGAAACGGATTTCACCCGACGCAGTAAATTTCATCGCATTATGTAAGAGGTTAGACAATACCTGAATGATGCGTTCTCGTTCCGAATACATCATAATAGGTTGTACATGCGCCTCACAAATCAATTCCACCGGCGAGTTATTCAATTTCGCCTTAAATATTCCATCCAATTCTCTCAACAAATCATTGGCATCAAACTCCTTATATACAAAATCTACCGTCCCGGATTCTATTTGAGAAAGATCGAAAATATCATTCACCAGGCGCAACAATCGTTCATTATTCTCTGCGATAATATCAGCATACATTTTTCTTTCCTCTTCGCCGGAAGCCGATACCATCAAACCGGAAAACCCGACAATAGCATTGAGCGGCGTACGAACTTCGTGACTCATATTAGCAATGAAGGCAGATTTCAATTTCTCGGCAGAGATGGAATGTTCTTTTTCAATGGCCAGTAACCTTTGCGCATTTTTCAGTTCTGTCACATCATAAACAGTCAACACCATATAATCTTTGCCATGAATATTCAAATAAGTACCCGATACTGATACATCGCAAGGAGTCACTGTCATTTCATCCTCACTCAACAACTTCATCGAGGCTTCCAGATTCTTAAAACTTGCTTTCTTATAAAAAGCCCTACCGATAGACGCACGAATACAACATAGTCTACACTGTTCGTGCTGACCACATTCACCAGCTGCAATCGCGTTTCTACAATGCAACAAATCCCCCACTCTTTTTGTAACTCCACCTACCTGAACAGGCAGACGGTTCAAAGAATAATAATTGGTGTCACAGACTACAAAATCCTTGTCAATCAATAAGAAGTAGGCATTGATGTTCTGCAAAACCAAAGCCAACTTCTTAAGTTCATTCTCTTTATTTTCTTTCGAATGTACCTCTTTTTGAAGTGACTGGCACTTTGCCCACACATAAATGAGGGTAGCTGATAGAACTATTATAATGATAATTGCCAGTGATGACATAGGATTAGAGTGTTTATAATGTTTTGATAGTTTCAGTGCGTAAATTTATAAAATATGCTGCATAAATAGTGAGTTATCTACATATTTATTCTAACACAAATACATTAATATTTTCATCGGTCAGAATTTGGCGAAATTTTCCCGCGAAGTTATTGCGGTATTAAAAAATATACTTATCTTTGCACCCGCAAACGAGAAAGGTGCCATAGCTCAGTTGGTAGAGCAAAGGACTGAAAATCCTTGTGTCCCCGGTTCGATTCCTGGTGGCACCACTTCTTAAGCAATCGGAATGTAGCGCAGTTGGTAGCGCACTACGTTCGGGACGTAGGGGTCGGGCGTTCGAGTCGCCTCATTCCGACAAGATAAAGGGTAGCTTTCTGGATTACAGTAAGTTACCCTTTAATTTTATTTAGTCGCCGGGACGAAATCGGGACGGCTATGCAAAAAAAACACCAACCCATTATATCATGAGAAACAGGATTTATCTCTTTACAGTAGCAGTAGCTTCTTTTATGTGCATCAGTTGTACAAAGACTCAAACCACTCTTTCGGAAAATGAAAAGGCAGTCAATCCTCCTATTATGGGATGGAGTTCATGGAATGCGTTTCGTGTAGACATCAGTGAAGACATTATCAAACACCAGGCTGACCTGATGGTGGAAAAAGGCCTGAAAGATGTCGGATATCATTATGTCAATGTTGATGATGGCTATTTCGGAAAACGTGACGACAACGGAATAATGCTTGCAAATGAAAAACGCTTCCCGAACGGCATGAAACCGGTGGCAGATCATATTCACAGCCTGGGAATGAAAGCCGGCCTTTATACCGATGCGGGTAATAGTACGTGTGGTTCCATGTGGGACAATGACACTGCAGGTATAGGAGCAGGTATCTACGGGCATGAACCACAAGACGCCCAATTATACTTTGGCGACTGGGGTTTCGACTTTATCAAAATTGACTATTGCGGAGGAGATGCGCTGGGACTTAATGAAAAGGAACGCTACACTTCAATCCGGAACAGTATAGACAAAGTGAACAAAGATGCTTCCATCAATATCTGCCGATGGGCCTTCCCGGGTACTTGGGCCAAAGACGCAGCAACCTCCTGGCGTATCAGCGGTGATATTAACGCACATTGGGGCTCATTAAGATATGTAGTCGGCAAGAATCTTTACCTGTCTGCCTATGCCGGCAACGGACATTACAATGACATGGATATGATGGTTATCGGATTCCGTAACGACAGCAAAGTGGGCGGCCAAGGTCTTACCCCGACAGAAGAAGAAGCTCATTTCGGTTTATGGTGTATCATGAGCTCTCCTTTGCTTATCGGATGTAACCTGGAAAACATACCGGAGTCTTCTCTCGAGCTGCTGAAAAACAAAGAATTGATTGCCCTCAACCAAGACCCGCTAGGTTTGCAGGCATACGTAGCGCAACATGAAAATGAAGGTTATGTACTTGTGAAAGATATTGAGCAGAAACGTGGAAACGTACGTGCTGTGGCTCTCTACAATCCTTCCGATACCGTATGCAGTTTCTCCGTCCCGTTCTCTTCATTGGAATTTGGAGGAAACGTAAAAGTACGTGATCTCGTAAAACATAACGATTTAGGCAGCTTCTCCGGCACATTCGAACAAACGCTTCCGGCACACAGTGCCATGTTCCTCCGTATGGAAGGCGAAACCCGTCTGGAACCGACTCTGTACGAAGCAGAATGGGCTTACTTGCCTCTTTTCAACGACCTAGGTAAAAATCCTAAAGGTATTCTTTATGCCAATGACAAAGAAGCTTCCGGCAAAATGAAAGTAGGTTTCCTGGGTGGACAACCGGAAAATTATGCCGAATGGAAGGAAGTGTATAGCGGAGATGGCGGACGCTACAACATGACTATCCATTACTCATACGGTAAAGGACGCCAGATAGAACTGGATGTCAACGGCATTATTACCAAAATAGATTCTCTGAGAGAGGATAATAACCATAACAAAATCACAGTTCCCGTTGAACTAAAAGCAGGATATAACACCATTCGCATGGGTAATAGTTACAACTGGGCACCGGATATCGATTGCTTCACTCTGACAAAAGCATTGTAATAACCATATAAAAAAGGAGTAAAATATGATAAATACATCTTTACTCCTTTTTTAATCTATATGCCAGTTTATTCTATCATCGTCACACAGGCTTTTTCGGTCAAAGTTACCTGTAATTTGGCATCATCCTTTTCAGGAATCCAAAACATACGTTTGCACTCTCCTTTTTGAAGTTTCACATTCCCATTGTGACCTGTCAAGTATTCCGTATCAATCCGACATTCTTGCACATTTACAGACCAATTATCCATCATATTCAGATTCAAATGCAGATTATTGATCTTACCACTCTGAAATTCCACATTCCTGCCACTCCTGGCAACATGCAAAGCTCTAAAATCGCACGAATCCACTTGCATAGAATTAGAAGTATTAATGGAAAGAGAATCCTTTGTCAAATTTTTAAGAACAATCTTTTGCATATAAATATCATTTACAACACATTCCACTTCTTGCGTCAGATTCAGTTGCATGTCTCCCGTTATCATCGCTACATATCTGGATTCCTTTAACTCTTGCAGGAGTTTATCCAGCGGATAGTCCAAAAGAATTTTCAACGTATCCCCCATGACAGTCATTTTCAGATAGTCATTTACTTTCTGCGAACAGGAAAATTCATTTTTCTCTCCTTTTGAAGGCAGCACTCGCAAAAAAGAATTTGCCAGCCAGACACTACATTCTTCTGTATGCATCTCCGTTTGAGCAAGCCATATTACCCGGCAAGCCGGGATTTCTTTGGTTAGCTGCTCTCCTTGCAGATTTATTTGATTGGAAAAGTGCGGCCTCCCCAGACAATACATCACAAACATTCCGCCTACCAGCACACAAAGTCCGGCTACAAAAAGCCCAATTAATATATAAGTTGTACGTTTCATAATATTTGTTTTACTTTTCTTTTTTACAAAATTCCCGGTACATATCGGTTATCTCTTTGATAGGAATATCCAGTGTCTTAATCTGCTTGAAGAAGTAATCCAGTTCTTCTTTCAAAAAAGTATTCTTCCGCAAAGAATGAATCAGTTCCCTTGCACCGGTAGAGACAAAATAACCAATGCCGCGTTTATTATAAATAATATTCTGTGACTGAAGATAATCAAATGAGCGCATCACTGTATTGGCATTTACTTCCACAATAGCGGCATATTCTCTGACAGAAGGGATGCGTTCCTCTTCCCCAAATTGCCCCAGAAGTATCTCATCACAGATCCTATCAGCGATCTGCAGATAAATGGCTTTACTTTCTTTAAAATTCATAGGCTAGAGTATTACATACGTTGAATAATCTCGGACTCCTTAAAACGAAAAAAGGCAAGTACCCAATTAACCAATGCAAAAAACATAAAGGCTATGGTTCCTAAGGTGAAAACTTGTTGCTCCGTGAAAGAAGAAAAAATATAGCCGTAATCTTTATTGTTGTTTCCATGAAATAGCATATTACCCGTCAACATTCCCATCAATACATAAATCAGAACAATGATTGTAACCGAAACAAAAGTTTTAAGAAAAGAGTTCTTCGGCCAAACAGAACTACCTAATACGAACAATGACTGCACAAAGCAATATATAGAAAGGACTAATATCAACTGATACGTTTCATTGAATAAAAACCACCGTTTCCCGCTACCGACTAAATCTCCCAGATTGACAGGGAGTATCACCTCTTTTACCTCCGGATAGATAAGCGAATAAACCATTACTCTTGTATAATCAGCCAATTTAAAAGCAATCAAAAAAACAACTAAAAATACGATAGTTGATATCAGCCAACGGGAAAAAAACTTCTCGAAAGGAGTGGACGGTGTCATTAATGTGGATAGCCGACTAGTCTTATTCTTCATCTTCTCCATCACCAGCGATGCACTTAAGCACCCGAAAACAAATAGAAACCACAAAAAAGCCATCAATATAAATCCCCATGCAGGATCGGTATTTGCATGACGAATAAAATAAACCGAATCGTGATAATTATATTGAGTATATCCGTTCCAAACCAATACCACCGCCATCACTCCATACATCAACACCATACGAAGCACATTCGATCTCCAATTCTCTACCATCTCCTTACGGCAAAGATTCATAAAACGAGGCAAACTGAAAAAAGTATCTTTTATCATCGTCTTTTATTTTTGAGTGTGAAACAATCGGGCTATCTCTTCAGGAGCAGCCAACGTAGCATTAAAAAGAAGTTCCAAGTTTAATTCCGATTCTTCCTGTTCTTCGTTAGGAAGTATCAGGTAATTCCCCTGGATAGTAGGAATTGCGAAAAGAGCATTTTTCGCCAGTTCCCGATTGTCACTCTCCACAAAGAAGAGTTTGTCGCAGATATTACTTGTAGATTCATCCAGCAACACACGGCTATCATCCATAATCAATACATGGTCGAGCACCTTATCGATGTCACGAACCTGATGCGTAGAAATTACAATCGTCTTATCATCCGACATGCCCGATGCGATAAACTTACGGAACTGACTTTTACCGGGAATATCCAGTCCGTTGGTCGGCTCGTCCATCAACAAAAGAGAAGTGTTTGTAGCAAGCGCAAAGCTCATGAATACTTTCTTTTTCTGTCCCATAGAAAGTGATCCGAGATCAATATCTATATCCATTTCAAAATAATGGAGATATTTAATCATCTCCTCCTTGCTGAAACGGGGATAAAAAGGGCTGTTCAACTCCACATAGCTAACCAGAGAGACTGAAGGTAATTCAAACTCTTCGGGAACTAAAAACATATCCTGCAAAGTAACCGGTAACCGACGGCGCACATCTGTATCGTGAAACACCACTTTGCCGTTTTTAGGAGTCAATAACCCGGACATCAGATAGAGAAGAGTAGACTTTCCCGCGCCATTCTTTCCCAACAGTCCATATACCCTGCCGGACTCGAACGAAAGCGAAAAATCATGTAATACCGCACGCTTCGATTTACGATAAGTAAATGAAAGATTTTCTACTGTAATCATAGCATTTCTGTTTAATGAACAATGTTTCTTAGTGTATTAGTGTAATAGTACACCGCAAATGTAGACAATCTTTTGAATATTCCAATAGAAAAGGAGAAAAAAGTGCAAAAAAGGAGGAGCTAAGATCACTCTCCACTCCTCCTGTCACGACAAACAACTAAAATTATTCACTATTTGATGCCGTCCAATGCCCTTTTAGCAGTAGCATTAGCGGGGTCTATAGCCAGAATTTTATTCCAGTATTCTATGGATTTATCTTTATTAGCCTTTGCTTCGGCCTTCAATGCCGGATTCTCGATCGCTAACAAATAGTAATATCCAAGATAACTGTAACATTCAACCAAAGCTGAATTGTAATGAGGATCGTTTTTGCTTTCCAATAAAGCAGCCACTTCCTCATAGAAAGGTTTCGCAAGCCCTTGAGTGGTTTCAGGGTCCAGTGCTGAATTGGCACGAGCTCTCCAGAAGTTACCCAAGTAGCTGTCCGGTGCCGCTTCCGCAATTGCATGGAAAACAGAATCGGCGGACATCAACGCCTGCTTGCGTTCTTCAACAGTGATTGTCAATGAATCAGGTTGCGTACCAGCACCGTAATAAAGTCTACCAACCTGAAACTGTAAGTCCGGAGTCTGTTTTTCTTTATCAAGGGATGCATAATATTTCTGGTAAGCACTGATTGCTTTTTTATAATCATTCTTCTGTTCGTAAGCAGAAGAGATATTTTTATATAAATCCGTCTTAGTCGGATCCATCTTTACCGCTTTCTCATATTGTATTACTGCATCATCATATTTTTTCAGACTTTCCAGCAAGTGTCCATAATACATATAATCCAAATAAGAATAATCGGCTTTTTCACATTCATTGAAGAAGATGTCCGCTGCCTTTATCGCTTCATCAAAACGCTTCAAGTCAGTATAGTTATACATTGCCAAACGGTTGAACGCAGCATGATGGGCATTCTTTTGCAATCCCATATTAGCCACTTCGAGCGATTTCTCAAAATCATGGTTCAAAAATAAAGCAAACGCATACTTCACCAAATCTTCTTCCGTAGCAGTAGGCCCCATTGCAAAATTCGCATAAGCTTCTGCCGCTTTACTAAAATCATTTTTTAAATAATAAATCTCGGCTAGTTTTTTGTCTACGGCTGTGTTGGACGGTTCCAGGGCTTTCAATTGGTTCAGCTTTTCAATAGCAAGACTTGCATTGGCTGATTTATAAACATCTGCGTATTTCAGATAAGCTTCCGTGCATTTCGGATCGAAATAAATCGCTTCTTCATATTTTTGGGAAGCGAGACCCGCATTTTTCTGTTTCATGGCGATATTTCCCTCCAATACAGAAGCAAGGGCTGATTTACCATTCGCTTTTCTGGCAAGAGTTGCATATTCTTGCGCTTCGGGAAGTTTATCAGCATCCAGATACGCATTTCCGATAGCTACCAAAAGTTCCACATTCTTTTTATTCTTTCCTTTAATCAGATGCTCAGCTTCTTCAGCAGCCTGTGCCGGATTCGTCTGAATAGTTCCTTTCAATTTGGCAACTTCCGCCTGCCATTCGGCATCGGTTGATTGCGCACAGAGCGACCCAACAGCTATAAACGCTCCAGCTAAAAACATTTGTACTCGTTTCATGATAGTCTCTAATTTTAGTTATTATTCGTCTTTCACGTGGACAATACGCACCGGCTGTGTAGCCGGAACAAGTCCGGATTTTAATATAATCCGCTGCCCCTTGTCGGATGTCATAAAAGAAGCAAATCCCCAGGGCAGCCCACTTCGAGGATCGTTCAGTAATGCATAGATGGATCGTGCCAGCGGATAATTACCATAGAACAGATAGGCCTGGTAAGGCTTATAGCTGTTCGCAGAAGTTGCTATATCCTCTGCACTCACTGACATCACTCTGATTTCTTCACGAAAAGAAAGATTGGTCGTATCACTGCGGTTCCCCAGCCAGTTAACTCCAATAACTCCCATGGCATCGGGATTCTTCGCTACATAATCTATCACTTGCTGGTTGGTTTTCAAGGCACTGACGTTACCTTCTGCCAACGGTTTTCCACCACAGATTGAGTCTATTGCAAAACGTACGGTACTGGAGTTCTTATTATCGAACACCACCTGAATCTCTTTCAAGCGGGAATCCGGATTTACCTCTTTCCAGTTTTTCACCTCACCGGTGAGGATGCGGCGAAAATCACGTACACTCAACAAAGAATCCGGATTAGCACGATTCACGATCAATGCCAGACCATCCGTAGCCAATTTTATCTCGCGAGGGAAAAATTTACGGCTGTGGAATGAATTCATTTCTTCCTTAGTCAGTGTCCGGGTTGCAATAGCCAACCGGACACTGTCTTTCAGAAGTAAATTTATCGCTTCCACTTCAGTTGTGTAGCGAGGAACAATCCCGGCCAAAGGGTAAAGGTTTTCAAACACCTCTATTTCTTCTTGTATGATAGGTTCGAAACTTTCATCCGCCGCGATAGTTACCACACCGGAAGAATAAGTATCCGTCGGTCCTTTCGATTTTGAATTACAAGCACTCAACACCACCAACGCTACGAGTCCTATCAGCCTAAATTGTCTCTTCATCATCTTTTATTGTAATCTAAACATTACCGGAACGGTGAACTTCACACGTACCGCTTTTCCATTCTGTTTACCAGGGAGCCATTTCGGCATGCTTTTTACCACACGCACAGCTTCCTTATCCAGATAAGGGTCTACACCACGAGCCACATGTACATCAGAAATAGAACCGTCACGTTCCACAACGAACTGTATAATAACGCGACCTTGTGTTCCATTCTCCTGTGCAATAGTCGGATATTTGATGTTCTTACCCAAGTAAGCCATCAATTCCTGTTGACCACCGGGGAAAGTCGGCATCTGTTCTACCATATCGAAAACCTTTTCCGGTTCGGGTGCAGCCTGTGTCACCACCTGCTTAAGGTCAGCAATATCTTTACCATTAGCCTCGTCGTTACCTTTTACGTCGGCAATAGAGATGGATACTTTAGTAGCATTCAAATCCTCCTGGCTCTTGATCTCATTATCTTCATGCACCTCTTCATCTTTCTTGATGACAGGAGCAGTAAACTTGATAGAACTCTTCAAAGCAGGGGGAGGAGGCGCAACCGGTTCAACCCGTTTCATCTCTTCCTGTTTGATTTCCGGTTCTGCCAATTTCGACAAGGTAGTCACCTCTGTCATCACTTCTTTCTGCTCCGGAGTTGCCAACTTAAGCAGTGTAGGGATGCTAAATCCGACTGCCGCTATGATTACCACAATCAACATGGCGACATTGTGCCGTTTTGTTGAATTGGCACGCATTCTATATGCGCCGTATGCCTGGTTCTTGCCTTCAAAAATCAGTTGACACCATTCCGAAGAAGCTAAATCTAATTTTGCCATTTTACTTTTCTTTTTTGGGTGTTACATCAATTATCGGCTAAGTTCTGTGACAATCCACCTTTCGCATCAAAATTCTTGATTAAGAATTCATCAGCTTCCGCAATGTCTGTTATCACATATTTACCAATATTACATATCTGCATTTCGTCCAGCGCGTCAATCAGATTCATATAAGAAGCGTCATCCGTAGCTTTAATAATTACGGTCGGGGTATCCTTTCCGCTCTTTATCTCGGAAACCTGCTTCTTAAATTCGTCATCCGTTATCTTAAGATCCAATTTCTGTTGTTTCAATTCTCTTACTTTATTGACAGCAACAGCATTTTTCTGAAGAAGTACGGCACGCAGTCCATTTGCACCGTAGCTAGTTTCTTTCAACGAGGTATAGTCCTTGTAATTAGGTTCTCCCTCATAATAATAGAGTTTATTATCAGGCCCCAGCAATAGTGTAATTGCCTGTGAAGCCTTCACCATACTCTTCTGATTTTCAGTAATATCTTTGTCATTACTCGGCATGCTTATTTCCATCGTCTGAGGTTTGCTCAGTGTGGTACAAAGCATAAAGAAAGTAATCAGCAACATGTTCATGTCCACCATCGGTGTAAAGTCCACCCGGACAGTTATCTTTTTTTGCTTGCTCTTTCCTCTTTTTCCGCCGCTCTCTTGTACTTCAGCACTCATTGTATTTCCTCCTTTTTAGTTTTCAGATTCTGCTTTGAGAGAAGTAATCAGATTGTACCGATTTTCCCGCAAATCCTGAAGTGAGTTCATAACGTTCTTTATCACTGAGTATGGAGTCGTAGCGTCTGCCTTGATGGCAATACGTAGATCAGCGTTAGCAGTACGTGCATTACGTACCCACGATTTAAACTGATTATCAACACTATCGCATGGAATACCTTCATTCTTAAGGATCTTATCCCGTTGATCTTCGGGGAGATCAAGATATTTCTGCATACTTCTGATAGGCACTCCAAAAGTAGAAGACAACATAAATCTCTTCTCTTGTTCCGGAGTAAACTTAATGCCATACTCTTCACCCATGCTCTCCAAGACAGCCTGCATATCCTGCTGCTTGTCGAGGCTCATAAATATTTTTCCTTCCGGATCAACCAGAATCTGGAGTACATTAGTCTCCGGAATCTTGATTTCCGATACAGAAGCCGGAGTGGTAACTTGCACTGGTTCCTTCTTCACAAATGTTGATGTCAACATAAAGAAAGTCAGAAGCAATACAGTAACGTCACTCATAGCGGTCATATCTATGAACGTACTTTTCTTTTTAATTTGCGCTCTACCCATGATTAATAATAGATTTTATAAGGGTTCGCAGAATTAGTGAGTAGCTGCAAAAGTTTGCACGATAGAGAATCCGACTTCGTCGAGTCCGTAAGTCAATTTATCGATTTTGTTAGTGTAATAGTTGTAAGAGATAACAGCCAATGCACCAGTCAAGATACCGAAAGCAGTGTTAATCAAAGCTTCAGAGATACCTTGTGACAAAGCCATAGAGTCAGCACCACCACCAGCAGACAAAGCAGCAAATGAACGGATCATACCGATTACAGTACCGAGCAATCCCATCAATGTACCTAGAGTGGTGATGGTAGCGATAATCGGAAGATTTTGTTGCATCATCGGCATTTCCAAAGCAGTAGCCTCTTCAAGTTCTTTCTGGATAGCCAACAGCTTCTGTTCTTTAGGAAGAGATGTGTTCTTTTCCATTTCTTCATACTTACGCAAAGTAGAAGTTACTACGTTAGCAACAGATCCACGTTGTTTGTCACAGATTTCCTGTGCTTTCTTCATGTCACCGGCAGCTAAAGCGTCTTTGATGTTAGCTACAAACTTAGACAATGAACCTTTACCGAAAGCAGAACGAAGAGCGAAATAACGTTCGATGCTCAAAGCAAGTACGGTTAACAACAATGTCTGGATAATAGGCACGATGATACCACCTTTGTAAATAGTACCCAACATGTTCAACGGGTGATTGTTCGGGTCATTGTTCATAAAGTTGGACGGGTTACCTAATAGGAATTGGAAGATACATACAGCTATTACTAAACAGCAGATGATTACGATACCGGCATTTTTTATACCTACAACTTGAGTTTTTTTAGTAGTTTCCATAATAAGTTTTTTGTTAAGAAATTAATTTTAGTTATTTAGGAAGTAAAAATTTCGATTAGGCACACTGCGCTACAGACCCTGCAACTTTTAAAAGGAAAAAGTCACACAGTTCATACAGAGTACGAAAAAAAACGGATAATAAGGGGAAATAAACTAAATAAGGATATGTCTTAGAGCGAACACATAGTAATCGCTACACGTAATGGAGTAATGTGGATCCTTATCCGAATAAAAAGATTTACTTTGATCTAATACTAAAGAATTCTCTCTTAACACGAGAAACTTATGCATAACGTCTTTCAAGGAGTCATTGATTTCAATGATTCTACGCAGGCGATAA